>ERZ808035.123-NODE-123-length-94620-cov-14.119046_pt1 | contig 94620 bp, 88 predicted proteins | sample MGYA00380189_ERZ808035 | MGnify/ENA primary metagenome ERZ808035 (study PRJEB31490, sample SAMN06133407) | mouse gut metagenome | isolation source: M5_1 | host: mice | place: China: Chengdu | collected 2015-05 ... | reverse complement strand
ACACACGGCAAGGTCGTCATCCTGTAATTCCAGTGATTTGTCGATGACCAGAATGTCTCCTTCTTCTATGCCTTCATTCCGCATCGAATCGCCTACTACACGTCCAAAGAATGTATTGGCAGGATGTTTGATTACCTCTTTGTTCAGATCTATGGCTTGCTCCATATAGTCTTGAGTCGGTGACGGGAAACCAGCCCGTATACCTTCATCTGCGTATGGGATCGGCAAACTGCTGGATACGTCAATCTTATGTATTTCAAGTTTTCTTTTCATCATTCTATTTCATGTGAGTTGTACCTTAACAAAGCGTTGCGGTATTTGATTCGTTCGGTTAGATTTTTTAGGTGTTTTCTTTATAAATTGTTATTAGACTTGATCATTTGATTCATTAAGTTTTTAGGGTGAGATATTAAAGAGTGTTTTATTCAAGAGAAATTTTTCCGTCTCTGAAAGACCAATCAACCTGTCTAAAATTTATAATTGTTTTCTTCTCTCTATCTCTATATTTTTGTACCGTAAGCTTACAGGGATAGTTAAATTTATAGGCGGGTTCCGAAAAGCCGAGAAGAGAGTAGGAGAAACTAGAAAGGAAAGTACTTCTTTCATAAAACTTAAAATAGTATGTGCTTTAGAGATTATGTTCGTCCATTGAACAGATGGGGGCAAGGACAATATATGCATCTTGTTCCTGACGAGAGTCGAAAAGGAATTTGCTTTCAGTTAGCAATTCATTGGGTTTGGGAGGTTGTTAATAAAGTTGCACCAAATCCTGTTACCGGGATTCAGCCTGATGACGTATGGGGAGGATTGCAACCTCATTCGCTAGCTACGGCTGACTCAACCGCATTGTTTAAGCAGATCGGTCGGAATCAGCAAGCTTATGCTGATGATAATAGTTATGTACGTGAACGGGTAGTGGATCGGATTAAATATTTATGTTTATCTACCTATGATCAGATGCATGTTACAGACGCCTTTGATTTTGATCAAACAAGAGCTTCATCACAACAAATGGATCAAGCTATTATACAATCTCTTTCCGCGCCTCCTCTTTATCAGTCTACTTCTTCATTACGTTATAGTCTGATTGGGTTTGATTTGGTAAATAGCAGAGGAAAACGTATTGGTGGGCATGCGATTGCAGCTGTGTATAATCCAGGAAATGATACTTTTTACCTAATGGATCCTAATTTTGGTGCAGCTTGTACTCTTATGGCTAATGCTAGTCTGTTGATTAAAGAATTGGCACTAGAGTATTTGGGTCTGGAAAGCCCACTACATATTACAGTTGGAGTAGCTACACAAGTGGAATGTGGCTAATCTTATTATTGAAGTGACTTTACGTCTCTATAACAGATTGTTTATAGGAAGTATTTATTAATACAAATAGAAAGGGCTCCTAAATCCTCCTCTGAGGTAGAAGCCCTTCAACACAAAAACTAAACTAGACTTAACTAAACTATTCTATTCTTGGAAGTTTCACAACTTCCGTTCTGTTTGTTACAAAGATAGAGATTTTTTTGTTTATATATAAATAATAATCGACAAATGCTCACATTTTACCGATAAATCAGCTGCAAACCTTTCAACTTCGTTCGTCAAGGAAAGCTTGGAAAGCTTGTTTGTAGCTATCGCTGACGGGGATGTAGGTCTTATCGAATACGATGCGGCCGCGGTCGATGATGCGTATTTTGTCCTTCTGGATAATGAAAGAGCGGTGTACACGCATAAAGCGGGTGGGGGGAAGCAGCTCTTCCATGGACTTCATACTCATAAGTGATAGGATGGGCTTGGGAGCATCTTCGGTATAGATTTTGATATAGTCCTTCAGACCTTCTATGTACAATATCTTTTTGAGCTCTACCTGTACCAGTTTGTAGTCGCTCTTCACGAAAATACTGTCTATTTCCTCGGGTTTCTGAACGAGTTCGAACCACTGCAATGCCTTGTTGGCCGCCTGCAGGAAGTCGACATACGAGATGGGCTTGAGCAGGTAGTCCAGTGCGTTGACCCGGTATCCGTCGATGGCGTATTGACCGAAGGCGGTGGTAAAGACAATACGGGTACGGGCATCTACCATTTTAGAGAATTCCAGGCCGTTAAGCTCCGGCATCTGGATATCCAAAAACAGCAGGTCAATCTGATGTCCCGGAAGTTCTTTCATGGCTTGTACAGCGCTGGAATACTTTCCTGCCAGTTCAAGGAAAGGGGTTTTGTTGACGTAACTCTCCAGCAGGCTGAGTGCCAGAGGCTCGTCGTCTACTATGGCGCAATGTAGTTTCACGGCTGTGGATGATTAAATATTAATAATTTCGATATATATTCTTTGCCATCTTCAGAGATGGCTTTGTCCCATCGGTAGCGTCCGGGGTAAGACAGTTCGAGGCGCTTGCTCACCTGTTCGAGGCCGATGCCCGATCCGCTTTTATCCATATTGGTTTTGGGATGGCAGCTGTTGCGTATTTCACACCGGATCTCTTCTTTATTCTCAGAGATAAGGATGTGGATGAAGCTCGGTTCGGTAGGGGAGATGCCGTGTTTAAAGGCGTTCTCAATAAGGGAGATGAAGATCAGCGGGGCGATCTTCGTCTGGCTGTCCGGTTGTATGTCGAGTTGCGTAATGACCTCTACGTTTCCAGAGAGGCGGATACGCATTAGTTCGATGTAGTTGCGGATAAAGTCGACCTCTTTGCAGAGGGGGACGTAGTTCTGCTGGTTGTCATAAAGCACATAGCGGAGCAGCTTGCTGAGCTCCTGTACAGCCTGCTGCGCTTTGTCGCTGTCGAAGGCAATCAGTGCGTAGATGTTGTTCAGCGTATTGAGCAGGAAGTGCGGGTTGAGCTGATTGCGCAGGTTTTTCAGTTCGGCTTCGGTGCGGCTTTTTTCCGCTTCGCGGCGGGCGGCTTCGGCTTCTCCCCAGCGGGCGCTCATGCGGATGGCGGCACTCAGGCCGATGGTGAAGATAAGGCTCAGGATGTCCCGTACAAAGAAGATCCATCCGGGAGGCATGTGAGGTTTCTTTATGGGGGGTACCGGGGCATTCAGGCTTTGCCAGATGTGCAGCAGGAGGCCGATTATGCAGACCAGCAGGATGTTATAGATGATGTACTTGTTCTTCTGTTCCCGGAACAAGAGGAAGGGGACCAGCAGGAAGTAGTTCAGATAGAATACGGTGACAAAGGAGATGGGTACGGCAGAGTGGCGCAGATAGGCACTCCAATTGATGCTGTTTCCCGCACGATCGATAAAGAAGAAAGGGAAACCAAACACGATCCCCCAGCTGATAATATGTATCAGTATTTCCAGAGGGCGGCGGGCTGATGTCAGAGACTGTTTCATGGGGACAAAGATACTAATTTTAGTTTACGTTTGGGACGTTTTGAACGATGAACGATAAACGGGGATCACCACAGAGGACACAGAGTTTACTATATATATAATGTATAAAGAATATATAATAGGCAATGAAAGCAATCAGCATCATAGGCTTTACTGATAGAATATCGGGCTTTCGTCGTTCTTTATACTTTTTTTTACTTTACGTTCTCAGTGTCCTCTGTGATAGATTACTCGTATCGGATTGCCTCGATCGGGTCGAGGTCGGCTGCTTTCTTGGCCGGATACCATCCGAAGAAGACCCCGGTGACGGTGCACACAGCAAACGACAGGAATACACTCCAGGGCTGGATGAAGATGGGCCAATGGGCAACGCTTTTCACGAGCCAGCTGGCACCACACCCGATGATTACTCCGATAAGGCCGCCGGTGATACTGATCAGGATGGCTTCTATCAGGAATTGGCTCAGGATGTCGATTCCCCGTGCACCGACTGACATGCGCAGGCCGATTTCCCGGGTACGTTCGGTGACGCTGACGTACATGATGTTCATGATTCCGATTCCGCCTACCACAAGCGAGATGCCGGCGATGCAGGCAAGCAGGGTGGTCATCAGGTCGGTGGTGGAGTTGAGCATGCTGCTCAGTTCCTGCTGGCTGCGGATGGTGAAGTCATCATCGTCCCCTTCCTTAAGTTTATGATTGCGGCGGAGGAGTTCTGTGATTTCTTCCGTGGCATTGTCCGTCATATCCTCGGTGAGGGCAGAAGCGTAAATGCCTTGCAGATAGGTCTGTGCCAGCAGGCGCTTCATCACGGTGGTGTAGGGGGCCAGTACGATGTCATCCTGGTCCATACCCATGGAGTTGTAGCCTTTGGACTTCAGTACGCCCACTACGCGGAACGGGATTTTATTGAACCGGACAATGCGTCCCACGGGGTCTTCTCCACCGGGGAAAAGATTGTCTACAATGGTTTTTCCTATCACGCACACCTTGGCGCTGGACTGGATATCGGCTTCGCTGAACATCTCGCCGTTGTCGACCGAGAGCTGGCGTATCTCCAGATAGTCCGTACCCACGCCACTGACGGATGACGGATAGTTATTGTTACCGGCTATCAGTTGCCCGGAGCTGGAAACATTCGGGCTGACGGCAGCTAAAAAACTGGTTTCGTCCCGCAATGATTCGTAGTCGGTCAGTTTCAGTGTCTGCATGGCACTGGGGTCCTGACGGACTCCTCCGCGCATATCTGCTCCCGGATGGATCATGATCATATTGGAGCCCATTTCGGAGATTTGTGCCTGAATGCTTTTCTTTGATCCCTGTCCGATGGCGAGCATGGTGATGACAGATGCCACACCGATAATGATTCCAAGCATCGTAAGGAATGCGCGCAGCTTGTTGTTGTTCAGGGCACGCAGGGCTATTTTAAATAAATTGGTTCCATTCATAATGGTAAGGTTTTTGAGTATTATTCACCACAGAGGACACAGAGTTTTAATATTTTGTTTATCAGGATGTTTAAGAGAAATATATTCTCTGTGTCCTCTGTGTCCTCTGTGGTGAATCGTATTCGTTTCTAAACTGTATTATTCTTCCTGCACAGGCAGTGCGGCCAGTGCCTCGTCTGCCGAAAGAATGTCCGGGTTGACACTATCATCCTTGACCTGCCCATCGCGCAGCACAATGTTGCGGCTGCTGTATTGGGCTATTTCCGGGTTGTGCGTCACAAAGATGATGGTACGCCCCTCGGCATGCAGTTTCTGAAACAGCACCAGAATTTCAAAAGAGGTGCGTGTATCGAGGTTACCCGTCGCTTCATCCGCGAGGATGACTGCCGGATTGTTGACCAACGCGCGGGCGATGGCTACACGCTGCATTTGTCCGCCGGACATTTGGTTGGATTTATGTTCCAACCGGTCGCCCAGCCCTACCGCGCGGAGGGCTTCGATGGCCCGCCGGCGCCGTTCGGAGGCGCTGACTCCCGAGTTGTACATCAGCGGGAGCTCCACATTCTCCACGGCGGTCGTCTTCGGCAGCAGGTTGTAGCTCTGAAAGACAAAGCCTATCTTGCGGTTGCGCAATACGGCGCGTTGCGGCTTGCTCATGGTACGCACCGAGATACCGTCCAGCAGATATTCTCCACTGGTGGGTGTGTCGAGGCAACCCAACGTGTTTAGCAACGTCGACTTTCCCGAACCGGAAGTACCCATGATGGTGACAAACTCCCCTTCGGTGATGGTGAACGAAACTCCGCGCAGCGCATGTACCGTTTCGTCTCCCACCCGGAAGTTGCGTTTGATGTTCTGAAGTTCGATGACTGTTTTGCTCATACTTATTTTCCTTTCTTCTTACTGCCCGGGTGGCTTGGCATGAACGGGCTTTGCTCTCCGCCACCGTCCGGTCCGGCTTCGGGTGCTACGTTCCCACCGGGCATGCTTCCGATGGTTGCTTCGGTCACTACTACCATTCCTTCGGAGGCTCCTCCGGTGATTTCGGTATTGATACCGTTGGTGATACCTGTCTGTACGGGATGTGCCGTGAATGTATTTCCTTCACGTGTCCACAGTTTATGTTCGCCCTCACAGTCTTTTACCACATCCTTGTCGCTTATCAGCGGCTTTTCCGGGGTGAAGCGCAGTGCGCGTGCGGGCACGGAGAGCACGTCTTTGCGGTCCAGGGTATAAATGGTGACATTGGCTGTCAGGCGGGGTTTCAACTTCAAGTCCGGATTGTGGGCGGAGATCACTACTTCGTAAGTGACTACAGTGGTCGACGTACTGCTCGTGCTGGTGCTGCTTGCGTCTCCCAGTCGGATTTGCGTGACCGTTCCTTCGAATACGTCGTTCGGGTAGGCATCTACGGTGAATGTAGCCCGTTGTCCTTCTTCCACACCGCCTATGTCGGCTTCATCCACATCGGCCACAACCTGCATCTGAGTCAGGTCGGCGGCAATGGTGAATAGGGTCGGTGTTTCAAATCCCGAAGCTACGGTCTGTCCTTCTTCCACATCGCGGCTGATGACCACGCCGTCGATCGGTGAAGTGATGGTGGCATACGACAGGTTGCGTTCCGCTTTGGCCAACGAAGCCTGGCTGCTCTCGAACGAGCTTTTTGCCTTTTCATAGTTGTAGAGCGACTGCTCGTAGTCGGTATCGCTGATCAGCGCCTTTTCGTGCAGTCCCCGGCTGCGTTCATAGTTCTTCTTCTGATATTCGTATTCCGCTTTCGCTCCATTGTAAGTGGCTCGTTGTGAAGCGAGTTCACTCTGCAACGTCACGCGGTCCATCTCGGCAATCAACTGTCCTTTGGTCACTGCCGCATTATAGTCCACATAGATTTTGTCGATGATTCCGGATACCTGTGTACCGACTTCCACTTCCGTTACCGGTTCGATGGTTCCTGTGGCGGTCACCGATTCGGATATCTCGCCTTTGCTCACGGTCGCCGTGGTATAGGTCACTTTGTGCTTGGCCGTCGGGCTTCCGAAGAGCCAAAGCCCTCCGCCTGCCAGTACGACGATGCCTGCGGCGATAAGGATGATCTTTTTCTTATTCATATCGTTTATACGTATTAAATGTTTTTGTTCTCTGCGGTGAGTCCTGTCAACTCGTCTCCCTGATAGAACTTCAGCAGTTGAGTGTTTAGAATGGCCATATACTTGGACTGTAGCAACTCCTGCTGTGCTTGCAGCAGATTGTTCTTCTCCGTAAGCAGTTCTACCGTATTCTTCATGCCGGCATTAAACTGTTCGCTGATCAGTTCATAGCTGGTCTGCGTGCTGCGCAACTTTTCTACAGCTGCCGCATAGCGTTGTTGTGCGCTGTTGGCATCGAGCCACAACCCTTCGATGGTCTTATACAGCGTTTTCTGTTCATCGAGCAGCGTCAGTTGGCTGGTCTGATACTGAAGTTTGGCCTTTTCTACGGCGCTTTTCGTCTGCCGGTTGTTGAAGATAGGTACGCTGATGCTGAGTCCGATGGAGTTATTCCATCCGTTTTTCACCTGTTCCCCGAAGGTGAAGTCGCTTCCGCTCGTATGGTTTGTCCCTATTCCGGCTGTCAGGCTGACGCTGGGCAGATATCCCGACCGGGCTATTCCGATGCCCAGTTCCGAAGCCTCCACACTGAGTTTGCTTGCCTCGATCTCCGGCCGTAGGGCCACGGCAGCCTGAAACACGTCTGCTTTGGTGGGCAGGGGCGACAGTACATTTTCGTCACCCAGCACAGGCAGATATATCTGCATCTCCTGTTCGCCGTCCAGTTCGAGCAGTTGTTTCAGTTGCAGTTTATAATCCTGAAGCGTGGCCTGTGCCGTGACCAGTTGATAGCGGTCGGTGCTGACTTGTGCTTCCAGTTGGGCATAGTCGCTCCGGGCGATGCTTCCCGCATCCAGCAGTTGCTTGCCGCGGTCCCGCTGGGCTTCGGATACTTGCAGGGTGTTTTCGTTCACCTTCACCGACTCGGCCGCATACAGTATTTGTATGTAGGTCTGGGCGATGGACTGCCGGATGTCATTCTCCGAAGTAGCCACGTCGAGGTCCGCCACCCGGTTGTTGAGTTTTTCCTGCTCGATGGTCTTCAGGCGTTTGCTGCCGTTGTATACGGTCCATTGTGCATTCAGCCCGTAGTTTCCGTTGTAGGTTGTCTTGTTGCTGCTCTTCAGCACTTCCGATCCGCTGATGATGCTGCTCGACTCTTGATAGGGACGGTTCACCAGATTCTGGCTGCTGGAGAATGAAAGGCTGGGGAAGAGGGCCGCTTTGGCTGTCTTCACGTCCACCTGTGTGCTTTGTGCGTTGATTCTGTTGCGACGGATGCTGATGTTTTGCTGCAAAGCATAATCGATGCAGCTTTGCAGGTCCCACCGGGCAGGTATTGCCACCGAGTCGCTGGCCTGCATTTGCCCGGAGGTTCCGGTTTGTTGCGCCCACAATCCGCTTTCGGGCAGGGTGGCTGCCAGGCAGAGGGCTATCAGGGTGATTCTTTTTACGTTTGTCATACGCTTGGTTCTTTGATTTTACTGAAACAAAGGTACAGCGTATAAGAAAGAGGCGCAAAAGCGATAGACGGGAGCGGAGGTTTTAACGATAAAAGATGAACTATAATCGATGAATGAAGTTTACCACGGAGTGACACAGAGTTCCACAGAGAATCTTTTTTAAGATTTCCTGAGTGGGAAATGTCCCAGTGACCGGTAACTGCCCTCACAGGTAAAAAGGAGGTGTGTTTCAGGAACTTTGATAGAAGTGTGACCTGTCAGGTCACACTTCTTAAAAGGTAAATATTTACTTTTGTAAGCCGGAACGTTTAGAACGATGAACTGTATAGAAATGAATACGATTCACCACAGAGTACACGGAGGACACAGAGTTTTAATCTCTTGTTTATTAAGATGTTTAAGAGAAAGATACTCTCTGTGTTCTCTGTGTCCTCCGTGGTGAATTAAACTCAAAAACAAATGGAAAGAAAACAATTTTTTATTCTTGAGAAAGATTTCCTGAACACACGGGAAGTGGGAGACTTGATAGAAGCTCTCGGACCGGGAGGAGTGGGAGCCTATATGGCAATTCTGATCTACTTGCGTCATCAGCCTGCCTATACGACGTGTTACAGACCTTCCTTATTGAGCCAGTTGGCGCGTTGCAATAACGGTACTGTTGAGTTGTTCAGAGATGTGCTGCTCAACTTCGGGCTTTTTGATTTTGGTGAAGGAGAGGAGCCGGAGTTTCATTCTTTTTATCTGGACCGAGTGATGGAACCTATGGACCGGAGATGTGCAAACAGCCGTCGTAATGGAGCGAAAGGAGGACGTCCGCCAAAGGTGGCTCGTACTGTGCATAATGTGATTCCGGAAGTGATGGAAGAGGTTACGGAACCTGTTGCGGAAGAACCTTTGCAACTTGCTGTGGCTGAGGAAGAAAAACCCAGAAAAACCTACAATACAATACAGAACAATACAGAACAATACAATACAACAACAGAAACAACAGAAAAGAGTAAAAGCGAAACCTCCGTGCTTGTTCCTGTTGCCGCCGCCATTGCTGCCACCACTGCCGTTGTTGGGGAGAACATACAATCTTTGTTTGGCTTCCGGACAGACCGGCGGATAAGGATGGACGAAACGCGGATCGACAGGCAATGCTGTATCGGGCATATCCCTATCGGTGCGAGGCATTGGCGGGAGGATTGCAGATCTATCTCTTGTCTACCTCACTTGCTTGGAGTGTCCGGAAGAAGTGGCGATCGGAAAATAAGGGCCTCCGGCTGTCAGAGATCTGGTCCCTGACTGTCGGTGAGGTGTAGCCCGGCTGTCGGTGAGGTGTAGCCCGGCTGTCGGTGGGGTGTAGCCCGGCTGTCGGTGGGGTGTAGCCCGGCTGTCGGTGGGATGTAGCCCGGCTGTCGGTGAGGGGGTGCCCGGATGGGTATCCGTCATAAAATGTTATCTTTGCACGTATCTAAAAACACAATAGAGTCATGAATACACCCGTAACCATTCCGTTGCGGAAACTCCCGATAGGGATACAAAGTTTCGAAAAACTGCTTATCGACGAGTACGATAAACTCGTTTGGTGACTATTGGTTCACCGGCGGAACCCCTGCTTTCCTGGTGGAAATGCTGCAGAAGACCAATTTCGGTTTACGGGAGATGGAAGGAATCGAAGTGCCCTCCACTTCGCTGAACGATGACCGTGCCAATGTGGGCAATCCCATTCCTATGATTTATCAGAGTGGCTGCCTGACTATCTTTGTAATAATCAGAAACTTAGATTCGATTCTGTGTCGTTCTGTGTCCTCTGTGGTGAGTAAGAACCGTTTATTTTGCTTGTTTCATCAACATTTTTAAGATTATCTTTGTTATTATTTGTATAGACACTAATTTTGATATGTTATAAAATTACCCTGTATTATGAAGAATACACTGCTCCATATCTGGAACTTCTATGTCGAAGGTTTTCGAAGCATGACTCTGGGCCGCACCCTGTGGCTGATTATACTGGTGAAACTCTTCATCATGTTCTTCATTCTCCGCCTCTTTTTCTTTCCTAACTTTCTGAGCAGCCAGCCTACCGACAAGGACAAGGAAGAATACGTTGCAGGCGAACTGATACAACGCGGGCAATAAACGGCTGAAGTTTAACTCTAACTACTAATGATATGATTGAAAGTATTGACACTTCACTTATTGACTGGTCGAGAGCCCAATTTGCTCTGACAGCCATGTACCATTGGATTTTTGTGCCGCTCACTCTCGGCTTGGCAGTCGTTATGGGTATCATGGAAACCCTTTATTATAAAACAGGCAATGAGTTCTGGAAACGGACAGCCAAGTTTTGGATGAAGATTTTCGGTATCAACTTTGCCGTAGGTGTAGCCACGGGACTGATCCTTGAGTTTGAGTTCGGAACCAACTGGAGTAACTATTCCTGGTTTGTAGGTGATATTTTTGGCGCGCCGCTTGCCATCGAGGGCATTTTGGCTTTCTTTATGGAGGCCACGTTTATTGCCGTCATGTTTTTCGGGTGGGATAAGGTCAGCAAAGGTTTCCACCTGACTTCTACCTGGCTCACAGGACTGGGAGCTACGATCTCCGCCTGGTGGATTCTGGTAGCCAATGCCTGGATGCAGCATCCGGTAGGTATGGAGTTCAATCCCGATACAGTGCGCAACGAGATGGTCGATTTCATGGCAGTTGCCTTTTCGCCTGTCGCCGTTAATAAATTTTGCCACACGGTGCTCTCGAGTTGGGTGCTGGGAGCTGTTTTCGTGATAGGCATCAGTTGCTGGTTCTTGCTGAAGAAGAGAGACAAGGAGTTTGCCATAGCCAGCATTAAGATTGGTGCCATCTTCGGGTTGGTAGCTTCGGTGCTGACGGTGTGGACCGGCGACGGTTCCGGTTATGCCGTTGCGCAAACACAGCCGATGAAACTGGCAGCGGTAGAAGGATATTACGAAGGACAGAACGGAGCCGGGCTGGTAGCTGTCGGGGTGCTGAATCCTGATAAGAAGACTTATGACGACGGTCAGAATCCGTTTTTGTTCCGTATAGAGATTCCAAAGATGCTCTCCTTCCTGGCCGAGCGTAAAGCAGATGCTTTTGTGCCGGGCATCAAAAATATCATTGAGGGGGGATACGAACTGAAAGACGGCACGAAAGCGCTTTCGGCTGCCGAGAAAATAGAACGGGGTAAAAAAGCGATTACTGCATTGGGCACCTATCGTGCGGCTAAAAAAGACGGTGACGAGGCTGCTATGCAGCAGGCATCCGCCACGCTGAAAGAGAATGTTGCCTATTTTGGTTATGGTTATATTAAGGATGTGAACCAATTGGTTCCCAATGTGCCGCTCAACTTTTATGCCTTCCGCGTGATGGTGATCTTGGGTGGATACTTTATCCTGTTCTTCATTGCGATTCTCTTCTTTGTCTATAAGAAAGACCTGTCGCAAATGCGATGGATGCAATACATCGGACTATGGACCATTCCGTTTGCTTACATTGCCGGACAGGCAGGATGGGTAGTGGCCGAATGTGGTCGCCAGCCTTGGGCGATACGGGACATGCTGCCCACGTCGGCAGCCATCTCAAAGTTGGATGTAGGCTCTGTACAGGCCACATTCTTCATATTCCTTATTCTGTTTACGGTAATGCTGATTGCGGAAATCGGCATCATGGTCCGGGAGATCAAGAAGGGACCGGCGGCTAATCATTAATCACGAACCATTAATCATTTAAACTATGGGTACATACATTTTTCTACAACAATATTGGTGGCTGGTAGTCTCACTGCTCGGGGCTATACTCGTATTCTTGCTGTTTGTGCAGGGTGGCAACTCTCTGCTGTTTTGTTTGGGTAAAACGGAGGAGCATCGCAAGATGATGGTAAATTCCACCGGACGTAAGTGGGAATTTACGTTTACCACACTGGTCACTTTCGGTGGCGCGTTTTTTGCTTCATTTCCTCTGTTCTACAGTACCAGTTTCGGCGGCGCCTATTGGCTTTGGATGATCATTCTTTTCAGCTTCGTATTGCAGGCTGTCAGCTACGAATTTCAGGGCAAAGCGGGCAACCTGCTCGGGAAGAAGACTTACCGTACTTTTCTGGTGATCAACGGTGTGGTCGGCCCTCTGCTCTTGGGAGGTGCGGTAGCTACCTTCTTCACAGGGTCCGATTTTTATATCAATAAGGGCAATATGGTGAACGAGATTATGCCTGTCATCAGCCATTGGGGCAACGGCTGGCATGGGCTCGATGCGCTGACCAATATCTGGAATGTGATTCTGGGACTGGCCGTGTTTTTTCTGGCACGCATCCTGGGAGCTCTCTATTTCATCAATAACATAGCCGATAAGGAACTCGTCGGCAAGTGCCGTCGTTCGTTGATTGCGAATACAGCTCTGTTTCTGGTGTTCTTCCTAACTTTTGTGATCCGCACTTTGCTGGCCGACGGATATGCTGTCAATCCGGAAACAAAGGAGATCTATATGGAACCTTATAAGTATTTCAATAACTTTATCGAAATGCCGGTAGTGCTGATTATATTCCTTGCAGGGGTTGTGCTGGTGCTGTTCGGCATTGGCAAAACAATGTTGAAGAAGACATTCGATAAAGGGATCTGGTTTGCCGGCATTGGTACGGTACTCACCGTCCTGGCACTGTTGCTTACTGCCGGATATAACAATACAGCTTATTATCCGTCTTACACGGATATACAAAGCTCGCTCACCCTTGCCAACAGTTGTTCCAGCCAGTTTACGCTGAAAACCATGGCTTACGTTTCTATCTTGGTTCCGTTTGTCATCGCCTACATCTTCTACGCCTGGCGCAGCATCGACAATCGTAAGATCGATGCAAAGGAAATGGACGAAGGCGGACATGCCTACTAAGATTTTTATCAGATAGAAGTACAGGATATCGGAATTTTATTACTTTTGTAGCGATGCTTATCTGCTCTTGACAAACGAAGGCGGATAAGCATTGTTTTTATCAGTAATTAAACAGACATACTATGAAACGAGTATTTGTATTTCAAGACTTTAAGTCTCAGAAGTTCTGGAGCATCGATGTTCGGGGAACCGATGTTGTTGTGAACTATGGCAAGTTGGGAACAGACGGACAAACACAAGTAAAGAATTTCTCGTCGGTCGAAGAGGCCGAAAAGGCCGCTGCCAAATTAGTGGCGGAGAAGACGAAGAAAGGATATGTGGAAACCCGGGAAGAGGTTGCCAAGGAAATGAAGGTGGAAGCTAAAAAGTATGCGCTGAGCTATGACGAGGCAGAAGAGGGCGTGAACTTGATGGATAGGATATTGAAGGATAAAAAGCTGCCGTCGCTCAGGCAGATCACGATCGGCTGTTGGGGGTACGACGGAGAGGACTGCTCGGCTATTGCCGACGGCATTGTGGCGAATAAGGAAAAGTTTGCCCATCTTGAGGGCCTGTTCTGGGGAGACATGGATTCTGAAGAACAGGAGATCTCCTGGATTGAGCAGGTGGATTTAGGTCCGGTGTTGGACGTGATGCCCTTGCTGAACAATCTCAAGATTAAAGGCACCAATAATCTGAGCATTGGCAAGAAACCTCGTCCCAACCTGAAGTCACTTGAGATTATCAGTGGTGGCCTGCCCGATTCGGTGGTGGAGGACATTCTGGGATCCGACCTCTCTAACCTTGAAAAGCTGGTCCTTTATGTAGGAGTGGAAGACTACGGATTTGAGGGTGATCTGGCTGTATTCAAGCCTCTCTTCTCCAAAGACCGTTTTCCTCAACTGAAATGGCTGGGCATTGTCGATGCGGAAGAACAAGATGCTGTTGTGGAGATGTTCCTCGAATCGGATATTCTTCCGCAACTGGAGACGATGGATATTTCTGCCGGAGTATTGACAGACAAGGGAGCACAACTGTTGCTGGATCATGTGGACAAGATCAGCCACTTGAAGTTTATCAATATGAAATACAATTACCTGAGTGACGAGATGAAAAAGGAGTTGCAGAAGGCACTGCCGGTGAAGATCGACGTTTCCGACTCACAGGAGTATGATGATGATTACAGTTTCCCAATGATTACGGAGTAAATGAATGAAGATATGTGTTGTCAGTAATTCGACTTCAAAACGTACGGACTACTTTATCAAAGCGGGTAGAAGCCTCGGGGCGGATACCTGCTTTGTCACATACGATGAGTTGATGGCTACTCTTCCGGAGTATCGTGATACGGTTGTGAAGCTGGAACCTCCGGTGTTTCAGGAAACGGACTTCCGGAAATACAATTCGCTTTGCCGGGATTACAGGGAGATGTTGAGGCGCTTAGCCGCTGTGGATAGACCGGAGGGCGTGCATTTTCTGAACGAGCCGAGTGCAATTCTCTGTGCTTTGGATAAGGTCCGCACTCAGCAGAAACTGGCCGGGGCAGGCTTGAAAACAACCCCGTTGTTCTCGGCGGCACTACGCACTTTTGATGAACTGGCCGAACTGCTTTACCGACAGAAGAGGGGAGGGTTTCTTAAACCTCGCTATGGCTCCGGAGCCGGAGGGGTAATGGCTGTCAGATACAATCATCGCCGGGACGAATGGGTGGCTTATACGACCATGCGTTGGGCGGGAGATCATGCTTGTAATGAAAAACGTATCTGCCGGTTGACAAACCGGAAAGAGATTGCTGTGCTGGCAGAAGAAGTCATGCGATGCGGAGCTGTCCTTGAAGAGTGGATGGTAAAAGAAAAACTGGAAGGGGAGAATTATGACTTGCGTGTTGTCTGTAGGGAAGATGAAGTCGACTATGTCGTGGTACGTTGTAGCAAAGGTGCCATAACCAATCTTCATCTGAACAACAAAGCAAGGCTGTTCGGAGAGCTTTCGCTTGCACCTTCCGTCCGTGAGGAGCTTTTTTGCCGGAGCATTGCCGCCACGCGGGCTCTGGGACTGCGGTATGCAGGCATAGATGTGCTGATTGCACGGAACACGGATACACCTTATATTATAGAGGTGAACGGACAGGGAGATCATATCTATCAGGATATGTTTACGGAGAATAAGATATACACCAATCAGATAAGAACGATAGAATCACTTTTCAATGGAAATAGATGAACTGCCATCCGGTAAGCAAGACCGGAAACCGGATATAGATATGAATGGAATTGTGGGCACGCATGACATACTGATGCTCTGTTTCGACACCTTGCGCTATGACGTCAGTGTGGCCGAAGAGGCTTCCGGGGGAACTCCCGTACTGAATAGCTATGGCAGTGGCTGGGAGAAGAGGCATGCTCCCGGCAATTTTACCTATCCCTCGCATTTCGCCATTTTTGCCGGATTCTTGCCTTCACCTGCCGAACCCCATGTGTTGCGCAGCCGGAAGTGGCTTTTTTTCCCTTTTCAGGCCGGCACGGGGCGCATACCTCCGGAGGGCAGTTATGCTTTTAAAGAAGCTACATTCGTACAGAGCCTGTCCAATATCGGTTATGAAACCATCTGTATCGGCGGAGTCAGCTTTTTCAGTAAACGGAATGACATCGGAAGGGTATTTCCCGGTTATTTCAATAAAAGTTACTGGCTGCCTGCTTTTGGCTGCACGGATAAGAACAGTGCCGCCAATCAGGTGGACTTTGCTGTCAGTAAACTGGAAAAGTATCCGGCGGACCGGAGAGTATTCATGTATATCAATTTCTCGGCCATCCATTATCCCAACTGCCATTATGTAGAGGGTAAGAAGAAAGACGACAAAGAGTCACATGCTGCGGCTTTACGATACGTTGACAGTCAGTTGCCCCGCTTGTTCGAGGCTTTCAGAAGACGTTCGGATACATTGGTCATTGCTTTGTCCGATCATGGCACCTGTTATGGTGAGGACGGTTACGAGTATCACTGCATTTCCCACGAGAAGGTATATACGGTGCCTTATAAACATTTTATTCTCAGAAAATGAACGATCAGCAGCAGATTTCACGATATATCAGCTATATGTACAGTTATCCGCATAAGACGGCTTACCGTACTTTTAATCCTCCGGTCTCTCTTGCCCCTTATTTTGAACGGTTGGCAGGGGGGCAGGCAAGTCTATATTTTCATATCCCTTTCTGTGCCCATAAGTGCGGTTATTGCAATCTGTTTTCACAGCAGAGCTGTGATGGAGGGCGTATCTCGGCATATCTCCGTACGATGCGCCGTCAGGCAGAACAGTTGTCCGTGGCGGCACAAGATCTGAAATTTACTTCGTTTGCAGTTGGGGGAGGTACTCCGCTTATTCTGAACGAAAAGCAGTTGGATGAACTGTTTTGCATAGCCGAGCTGTTCGGCGTACGCCCTTCGGAGGTATTCACTTCCATCGAAACTTCACCGGAGTATGCCGACAAGAAAGTTTTGCGGCAATTGCGGACGAGGGGGGTGGAACGGTTGAGCATGGGTGTACAGAGTTTCAATGATGCGGAGTTGAAAAAACTGAAAAGGAGGCCTGTGCTTGCTACCGTGATCGATGCACTTCAAAATATTCGGGAAGCGGACTTCCCGCAGTTGAACCTCGACCTGATTTATGGCATTGAGGGACAGACGGTGGATAGCTTTATTCACTCGCTTACCACTGCGCTTACTTATCGCCCCGACGAATTATTTATTTATCCTCTTTATGTCCGGCCGGGTACACGTATCGATGTACGCTCAACGGATGACATGTGTTATGCTATTTACAGGTCAGCTCGTGAACTGTTGGTGGAGCAGGGATTTGTGCAGACTTCCATGCGTCGCTTTGTTAAACGGAAAACAGTGGAACTGGAGTTCTCCTGTGGCGATGAAACCATGCTGTCCTGTGGTTCCGGGGGACGGAGCTATCTGGGAGATTTACATTATGCCACTCCATACGCTGTGCGGCAGGAAGCCATAGCCGGAGAGATAGACCGTTATATCCGGACTGCTGATTTTTTGACGGTAACCAATGGTTATTTGCTTTCCGCGGAAGAGGTACAAATAAGGTTTATTATAAAGAACCTGATGTATTATCGGGGGCTGGACACGGCGGAGTATGAACGACGTTTTGGTAAGGAGCCGGACAGAACGCTCTTCCGGGAATTTACAGACCGGGGGTGGATTGAAGAGAAAAACCGGGTTCTGCTTCTTACGGAGGAAGGAATGGCCTACTCCGATTACATCGGCCAGTCTTTTGTTTCACCTGCCGTAAGGAGACTGATGTCCGAGTATATATATCCTTGATCAACTTTGCACGATGGGGGCTTTGAGTACTATCCGGAATATCTATTATAGGGGCAGTCTGGAATATTGCAACTATACATGTTCGTATTGTCCGTTTGGCAGGAAATCCGCATCTGCCGATACGGACGGTGACCGGGAAGCGCTGCACCGTTTTATTTCACGTATCGGTCAGTGGAAGCATGGGGCGTTGCGTATTCTGATTATCCCTTATGGAGAAGCGATGATACATCGGTATTACAGAGAAGGTATCATTCGTCTGGCTGCCATGTCCCATGTGGCCGGGGTTTCTTGTCAGACCAACCTGTCCTTTTCAGTTTCCCGTTTTCTGAATGAAGTTGAAGAGGCTCGGGCAGATGTCACCAAAATCAAATTCTGGGCGAGCTACCATCCTGAGATGGCGGATGTCACAGAGTTTGCGTCTAAAATAGAAAAACTGCATGCGGCTGGTATTGAGGTCTGTGCGGGAGTGGTTGGTGATCCTTCGGCAAAGGAACAGATCCGGAGGTTGAGGCTGCTGCTGGATCCGTCGGTCTACTTGTTTGTGAACGCAATGCAAGGTTTGCGGAAGCCGCTTTCGGAGGAAGATGTCCGCTTTTTTAACGAGATGGATAATCTGTTCGATTATGATCGGCGGAACGCAAAAGCATGTTTGAATAATTGTTCCGGAGGTAGAGAGAGTCTGTTTGTTGATCGGGAAGGGGGGATGTATGCCTGCCCGAGAAGTGGGGTGCGGACAGGGAATTTCTACGATGATTCTACTTCTCTCCTTCAGCCTTCTTGTCTCCGTAAAGTATGCGATTGCTATATTGCTTTCAGCAATCTGCGGGATACGCCTCTGAGAAGAATGATGGGAGAAGGAGCATTGTGGCGTATACCGGAGAGGAAAAAGGTCAGGGCTGTATTCTTTGATATTGACGGTACATTGACAGATGTGCAGGGGAGGATTCCCGGGCGTACCGTTTCTGCACTAAAATATATGTCCGGCCGCTTACCTCTGTACCTGAGTACTGCCTTGCCGATGGCACACGCCAAGAAGCGGCTTGGTGATGTGTTCGACTTGTTTTCGGGAGGGGTTTTTGCCGATGGGGGGGGTCTGTGTTATGAAGATACCGTTGAATGTGTTCCGGTTGAACATCCTGTGGCGCTTGATTTCCCCGGTTGCCGGATCACTCGTTATACTTGGAAAGGGGAAATCTTTAAGTATGCCGTGCTTGCGTCTACTGTCCGGGAGGCTACTCGGTTGTCGGCCGGATTGGAGGGGGAGGCATATCAACTGTATCAGGAAGGCCGGTTGCTGACAGTGGTGGACAGCAGGGCGGGAAAAAAGAATGGACTGATGACTCTATGTTCGAGGTTGGGAATCTCTTTGCGGGAGATTCTGGTGGTAGGTAATACGATGCACGATTGGCCGATGATGTCAGTTGCCGGTTATTCTTGTGCAGTGATGGATGCGGAAGAAGAGTTGAAGAAACTATCGGGATATATTTTGAATCCCGATAGTATTCCTGTCTTTTTTGATATCTGACTTTATTTGGCTACGTTGTTTATGGGTTTTCCACCGATGTATGCTTTCAGGTTGTCAACCAGAATGGTCATCAGACGTTCACGGGCGGCGGAAGTAGCCCAGGCTATATGCGGGGTGATATAGCAATTTCTGGCAGTCAGCAATGGGTTGTCCGCACGTGGAGGCTCGGTGGAGAGTACATCCAATCCGGCGGCATAAATCTTATAATTATTCAGGGCGTCTGCCAGGTCTTGTTCATTGATCAAAGGGCCGCGACTGGTGTTGATTAAGATGGCGTTTGGTTTCATCAGTTCAAGGCGGCGGGCATTAACCAGATCACGGGTTGATTCCGTTAACGGACAATGCAGACTGACGATGTCGCATTCACGGAAAATCTGGTCGAGTTCCGCTTTTCTGATTTCGGGAGGCAACTGAAGCCGTGACTTGGAGGTATAGGCCCACACTTTCATTCCGAACCCGATTGCGATACGGGCTGTATTATATCCGGTCTGTCCCAGTCCGATAAGACCGATTTTCTTTCCTAACAGCTCTATAAGCGGGGTATCCCAGTAACAAAAATCCTGATTCCGGGTCCACTGCCCTCCACGCACTTCGTCTGCATAGTGTTGCACTCGCTGAGTGATATTCAGGATATGGGCAAAAACCATCTGTCCGACGGATGGAGTGCTGTAAGCCGGGATGTTGGTAACCACAATACCGCGTTCTTTGGCTGCCGCAATATCAATAATGTTATATCCGGTGGCTATTACGCCGATATACTTCAGGTTAGGCAAAGAGGCCATGTGCTCTGCGGTGATCACGGCTTTGTTGGTAAGGATGGCCTCGGCGTCCTTCGCATGTGTAAGCACCTCTTCGGGGGCTGTGCGATCATAGATTTCACACTCACCTAAAGTTCTCAATTCATCCCAGTTCAGATCTCCGGGGTTGGCGGCATAGCCGTCTAAAACTACTATCTTCATAAATTATTAGGTGTTAAGTATTAAGTTTGTGTACTTGAATACTGAATTAATAACTCTTTATCTAATAAAACAATTACAGATGTTTAATAGTTCTTTTCATTTCCCCAGAGTTGTTTCATTCGTTCGGCATGTTTCTGTTCAGCCGGGTTGTGTTGGGGCTGCCATATTTGCTTATTCTTGATTTCGTCCGGCAGGAATTGCTGTTTTACGAAATTACCTTCATAATTATGGGCATATTTATATTCCTGGCCATATCCTAACTGCTTCATCAGTTTGGTGGGAGCATTGCGCAGGTGCAGAGGTACCGGTAGGTTGCCGGTTTCGCGCACCAATGCCAGTGCATCGTTGATAGCATTGTAGGCTGAGTTGCTTTTAGGGCTGGTTGCCAGATAAATGGTGGTTTCCGCCAATGGGATTCTTCCTTCCGGCCAGCCTATTTTCATCAACGTGTCAAAACAGGCATTAGCCAATAGCAGTGCATTCGGATTGGCCAGGCCAATGTCTTCCGAAGCCGAGATGACCAGACGTCTGGCAATGAATGCCGGGTCTTCTCCTCCTTCTACCATACGTGCCAGCCAGTAAATGGCACCGTCGGGATCGCTGCCCCGGATCGATTTGATAAATGCCGAAATAATATCGTAATGCATCTCGCCGTCTTTATCATAAGCCAGCGGATTCTGCTGTAAGCGTTCGGTTACCAGATCGTCAGTGATAACTACGGTCTCTTCCGTTTCCGACTCTACTACGAGTTCCAGTATATTCAGCAGCTTGCGGGCATCGCCTCCCGAAAAACGAAGCATGGCACTGGTTTCTTTCAGTTCTATTTTACGTTCTTTCAGTACGGTATCGGTAGTGATGGCACGTTGAAGCAATTCAAGCAGGTCCTCTTTCTCCAGAGACTTCAGTGTATAGAGCTGGCAACGGGAGAGGAGTGGACGGATTACCTCAAAAGACGGGTTCTCCGTGGTGGCACCTATCAGAGTAACTGTCCCGTGCTCGACAGCTCCCAGCAACGAGTCCTGCTGAGATTTGCTGAATCGGTGTATTTCGTCGATAAACAAGATGGGACTGGACTGAGTGAAGAATTTGTTGCTTTTGGCGCGATCTATCACTTCGCGCACGTCTTTCACGCCCGATGTTACGGCACTCAGTGTATAAAAAGGGGTTTCCAGCTTGTTGGCTATTATCTGGGCCAGTGTTGTTTTACCGACTCCCGGAGGCCCCCACAGGATAAATGAAGAGATACGTCCTGCATCAATCATCTTGCGCAAGATAGCACCCGGTCCCACAAGGTGTTTCTGACCGATATAATCATCTAATGTCTTTGGCCGTAGCCTTTCCGCTAATGGTTGCATATCTATTTGTAATGAATCTGTTTATTAGTCGATCACCGTCCCCATCACCTGTACATCTGTGATAGCGGCTTTTTTTCCGATGAAACTGATACGTATGAAACGTCCCTGTATACCCGGAACAACCTGGATCATCCGAATGTTCTCGTTTTGTTTATGGTTGGTCTGATCCGGAATAAGAGTCCAGTGTTCTCTATCCATCGATGCCTCCACTTTGTATTGGTAATGGTCCGTATCCGGAAATGCGATTCGGATGTGGCGTATGGACAAGCCTTTCTCTGTGTCCAATGTCCAGGAGCGTTCCGGGTCGTTGCCGGCAGCTTGCCAATAGGTGGCTCCATCTCCATCGGCAGCAAATGCGGACGAGTGTCCGTCGGCCGATGAACTGCAGAAGGTCGGATTATTGGGCCCGAAGGTTTGCAGGTTATCTGTTTTATCCTGAACCTCAAAACGTGTATAAGGTCGGTCTTTCACTTTACAGGCTTCGGTATAGGGAGTGCTTCCGATGAACCGGAGTGTGATCTCGGCAGGCTCGAGCCCCGGCGAGGTAGCCCGTATCACGGTTTCTCCGGCATAGTATGACCGGAATTCAATCGCGGCTTTTCCATCGAGAATACGGATATCACTCTCTTTTTCAAATAGGATCGAGGTACCGGTAGGAAACTCTCCCGGACCGGATATGATGTTGAGGCTGACTGCCGGAGAATTGTTGACCGGTTTACCGTCTGCATCCAGAATGGTTACCGACAACATAACGTCATCTGTCCCGTCTGTCTTTATCTGGTTCGTTTGATCGGCTGTCAGGGCAATGCGTGCAGGTGTTCCTGCCTCTGGCCACTTCGGCGGAGCAATCCCTTTGTAGGCATTGCGGTACCAATACCAGGCACGTTTGGGAATCCGGAAATAATCGATAATTCCCATTTTCCCAAGAGCACTTCCGGCTATACTCCCGTGGTCGAATGCGCACCAGATGGCTTGTCCGCTACGCCAGGCAAAGCCATTTTGCGCATTATTCTTTGCCAAGTCTCCCCAGCCCGGATCGTACTCTCCCGGACGGTCGGCTGTCGTGCTGCCATACTCTGAAACTACCGTCGGTATGCCCGGTTGCTGAAACTCGGGGATGTAGCTACCGTCACCGTTATATCCGGCTATATCACCCAACTTGTCAATTCGTTTCTCTCCCAACGGACGTTGAGCACCGCCAATGGCCGCCGGACGGGTTGGATCGAGTTGCTTGGAGAGTTTGACGGTTTCTGACAGTAACTTGCGCATCGGGTCGATCGTTTCGGGTGCGGTAAAGAACGGTTCGTTACTCATACTCCATACAACAATAGAAGGATGGTTGCGGTGGATGCGGATCAATTCTTTCAGTTGGGCTTTTACACTGCTCTCAAATCCTGCCCTGTCTGCTTCATTTACGGGATATGCACTTGCGTTCCAGTAGCCATCTCCTTTGTGACCTCCGATTCCCCAAAATGCATTCTCTGCCCAGAATAGCATACCTATTTCATCGCATGCTTGTGAGAAAGCCGGTGAATGGGGGTAATGCGAACCTCGTATCAGGTTGAAGCCGGCTTCTTTTACCAGACGGATATCTCTTCGCATACCGGTTTCGGTCACGGCATCTCCCCATCCGGCATGATCCTGATGAACATTGGCTCCCTTAAAATAATAATGTTCCCCGTTCAGGAAGAATCCCCGGTCCGGTGTCCATTCAAACCAGCGGAATCCGAAAGACGTTTCATAGCGGTCTATCAATTTTTCTCCGTGGTAAAGCGAGCTGACCACCTTGTAAAGTGCAGGATGATCGGGATGCCACAGCTCCGGTGCTTGAATCTCGCGGGTTTGCTGCTCAAATGTGTAGGTTGCGTTGTCCGGCAATGATTGTGATGTAGAAACAGAAGCCGCTTCTTTGCCTCGGGGATCGATAACAGTGGTCAGAAGTCGGTAAGTTTCTGTTTTTCCGGAACGATTGCATACATCTGTCCGTATGTGGACGCTCCCTGACTTTCCCTTTTTTTCTCCTAAGTCCGGTGTGGTGACCAATGTGCCATACCAATCGATATAGGTCGGTTCTTTGATCACTAAGCGTACGTTCCTGTAAATGCCTCCGCTGAATACATGTTCGCCTGCACGTGGAGCGAGGTCAGGTCGCCAGCAGTTGTTAACCCGAACCGCTATCTGGTTTTTTCCTTCTTTCAGATAGTTCGATATATCAATGGAAAATCCGGTATATCCTCCTTGGTGGGTTCCTGCCCGATGTCCGTTCACAAAAACTTCCGCTTCCTGAAATACACCGTCGAATTCAAGAAAGCTCCTTTTGCCAAGCACTTCTTTCTTTATCGGAAAGGCTTTGCGGTACCATCCGTAACCTACATAAAAATCTTTCGACATGAAGTATGGAGTACTGAAAGAGTGGGGAAGTCCCGTCCTTTCCCAGTCGGAGTCGTCAAAATCCGGTTGGGAAGCACTCTTGAAGTCTCCCCGGCAATATTTCCATTCCCGGTTGAAGTTGATGGTTTGTCGTGGAGAATCCGCCCGGCAAACATGGATTGCACTGCTTAACATAAGAAAAACCAACCATAGCTTCATGCCATTGCAGGTGTGTACTGTGAAATTCATCGTATTGAGGTTTTATAGTGTGAATGATAGATAGGCGGATCAGAATACTACCTGAATCATAAACCGGATACCTTGTTTGTTGATTCCCGGGTGGTTCAGGTAAGTCAGACGGCGTACGTATTCGATATGCAACAATTTAAAGATGTTGTAAATACCCACACTGGCTTCCAGGTAAGGTACTTTCGGATCCATCACATAGCTGGTGTAGCTGCCGTCCCGTTGCGGGAAATCAAACAGTTCCGGATTATTGCTCTTAAACGGGTTATTTTTATCCGTCAGGTTGCCGTATAGAGCGCGGAAACGGAATACTTCTCTCCACTTCAGTTTCTTAATCAGCGGGATGCGGTTGAAAAGTTTACCATTCATGTCATATGTGAGTGCCAGCGATGCATAACGGTCGTTGAGGAACTCCATATTATTGATCAGGTTGAACGTTTCTTTCTGTGTGATATACGATAGGTTGGCGGCTGGCAAAATAAGTAATGGGAACGGAACGGTATTCCATTGTGCACCTCCTTTTAAGGTAACATCTACTTTACCCCAGGACGAGAGCCAGAAGCGCTTCCAGATACTTGCCTCCGTCAGGTTGAAATTATATTCTCCTCCTAAAACACCTTTAAATCCGGTAGTGTGGGAGAGGGTGAAGATGGGAGCATCCAGCGATACCGGACGACGGCGTTGCTTTGTATTGACGAAGGTCTCGCCCGGCGCATAACGTAAGGTCAGCCCCAATTCGGCGGTAGTTATATCGGGTACGATGGTTTTGGCAGCATCATTACGGATGTATTGCAACTTGCCTGCCGGAGTATCTTCCCGGTGTCGCGCCATGGCCGCAACCGAGAAACCCGATAAAGTTTCCATTTCATATCTCAGTGTGGCGTCCCGTACGTATGACATCTGGTCGACGGTTGTGGTTTTCCACGCTACGAATACGTTATCCTTATCCGTGTCGAGGAATTTATCCATTGGCGACATGACGTCGTAGCGGTAGGAGGCCGAGATGTAATGCTTCGGGAATTCCCAGGGGAAGAATTCGCATTTGCGGAAAGAGTAGGTCACATTACCTTCATATTTCCATTTTTTATCTTTGAGTCCGTACGCTCCGTATCCATTGAAGAACCAGTGGGGATTCAGCTTGGCGGTAGTCATGCCGCTGAGACGGAAACGGGTACCATCCACATAATTGCTCGATATCATGGTGTTGATCGGTCCGAAGTCAAATTTACTCGGATGTTCTTTGGTTCCGGTTTCCACATAGTTTTCTATCAACGCTTTTGCTCCGAATATCACATATTTGAATCCGGGTATTTGTTCCAGCCGGTTCATGAAAAGATCCATGCTGCTCTCGGTCTTTGTTAGAGGCACCTGGCGTACTCCGGCCCAATATTCGTCACTTTTGGTCAGCATGTCCGCTTCTTTGATCACACTTCCTTTCAAACGGAAAAGTCGTGGCTCGATGGGGTCGAAGACATAATTGCTATATTTGGTTGTTCGTTTTACCTGGATGCCCTGAATAGCTTTCATGACTAAAAGATCCACAGTCATATCGTCGTCTGTCAGCACCCAGTTGCCATTGGGAAGCTGTTCATATTGCTGTACGACGTCCAGATTTTCTACAAAGTTTACTCCTGTCTTTTTAGGCAGATTCATGGTGCACTTTTTCACTGCATAGGTAGAGTCGTCCAGTACATACAGGTGTCCGGTGAATCCGAAGTCCTGAGAGTTCTGTGGGACGAAGGTGAGATGCACGCATTTATCTTTATCCACCATCACAGTGTCCATCAGGTAGAATTTATAGAAAGAGATGGCTCCGCTTCCGATTGGACTTACGAAACGGCGTTGCAACAGGCGGATATCATCATCATAGATATTGATATCGGCAAATACATCATTGAGGATGGTACCCAGCATATCACCTGTTGAGAAGAATTCTTCCACGCCATTGGAGTTCATACCTTCGATTATGGTCTTTTTGCTTTCCGGGTCCTTCCGGTAAATGGTTTTGGAAGACGTTTCCTGCACCGAGATAGGCAGAATCAGTTTGTTGGTTTCAGGCGAAACCTCAACCTGGTCTTTGAGGAAAGAAAACTTTTTATAGATTCCTTTTTCAAGGCTTTCGGGTGTCACGTCATTGAGTGACATCTTCATCTTCTGATACTTGTTGTACTGATAATAGTCGTTGGTTTCCAGCTTCTGAGCTTTCTTGTGGTCGATGACCTTTCGCATGAACTCCACAGCGGGATTGTTTTTCCGGGAATACTTTTCTTTTTTAGGTTTTATCACCACCTCGTCCAGCATGACATCATCTGGTGAGAGCACCACATTCAGTTCTTTGGCACCTGCCGGAATTTTCACTTTCTTGGTGATATACCCCACTGCAGAGAAGGTCAGTTCGTTCCAACCTTTGCGGGTTTCTACCTGATATTCTCCGTTAGCATTGGATATACCGCCTACGCCTTTTCCTTCATAGAAAACGGAAATGTACATTAGCGGCTCATGTGAAATAGAATCAGTGATTACTCCCTTCAACTGTGCAAAAGCCTGTGGTGCAGAGAGTATAAGGAAGACTACTATTAATAGTTTAGAATATTGTTGTTTCATACACACTTCATCTCATCGTGAGACTGCAAAGGTAATAAATTCCTTTTGATTGAACGGACTATATAACCTTTTTTGTGTATCTTTTGAGTCCTGTAAGGAGGGGGAATCCGGCATTATTCCCCCAATAATATTTGTACAATTCGTTCTGCGGTCCGTCCGTCCCAGCGTTCGGGCAGGGTGCCTTGTTTCCATTCTCCGTTCATCAGTTTATCCATACTGGCAGCCAATGCTGCCGGATCTTCACCAACCAGTTCGTTGGTGCCTGTGCGCCAGGTTTCCGGATGCTCGGCATAGGTGTTGAGGGTGATGCAGGGAATTCCCAGGAAGGTCGCTTCTTCCGCCACATTGCCTGAATCTGTTATAATGGCTTTTGCCTGGTTCATCAGATACCCGAAAGAGAGATAGCTTTGTGTGGGCATGATGTGCAGGTTAGGAGCTGTGATATCGAGAGTTTTGATCGCATTGCGTACATAAGTGTGCAGTGGTGCCACAATCGGCATGCCGTTTGCCTTTTCAAGTAAGGTCTCTATCAAATTCCGCAGATTTTCTTTGTTGTTCAGCAGCACATGGCGGTTGAGGGTCAGCAGGATGTACTCATGCTCTTTCAGTCCCAGGACAGAGAACCATATTGGCTTTATCAGGCGGTTGCGGTTATACCGTATTGTATCGATCAGGATGTTGCCTACATAGTAGACTGTTTCATTTTCTGTTCCTGTCTGATTCAGGTTGCGATTGGCCACCATGCCGGCTGTGAACAGATAGTCGGAAAGTCCGTCTGTTATCATACGATTGACTTCTTTAGGCATGGACATATCGAACGAACGGGTGCCGGCTACGAGATGTGCCACTTTTATATTTTGTTTTTTGGCTACGATCGCACAACTCATAGTTGCAGTGAGGTCATCGACTACCAGAACTACGTGCGTAGGGTTTTCCGTCAGTTCACGTTCGAAGGCGATCATTATTCCCGCAGTAAGTTCTGTGGGGTTATTGCCGTTTACGCCCAGATAGGCATCGGGAGCTTTCATATGCAGATCTGCAAATAAGGATGCATCCAGACTGGTGTCATTCTCTATCCCTGTGTAAACCAGGCGATAAGAAATGCGTTTACCTTGTGCCTTAGCGGCATCGATAGCCCGGGTGATAGGGGCGATTTTCATAAAGTTAGGGCGAGCCCCGGCAACAATCGTTATCTTCATCTTCGTATTCTTACAATTTTCAAGGAACAAATGTACACTTTCTTGCGGAATTATTTGTTTCTTTGCACACAAAAAACTTGATATATGCCAACAATCTTTCAGATTCCGACCTTTATCCAGATTCTGGAGTTTATCGGGACATTTGCTTTTGCCATTAGTGGCATTCGTCTTGCATCTGCCAAACAGTTTGACTGGTTTGGTGCTTATGTAGCCGGTGTGGCTGTTGCCATTGGCGGTGGTACTATACGTGACGTATTGCTGGACGTTACTCCGTTCTGGATGACGAATCCCATTTATCTTATCTGTTCGGCGCTGGCCCTTCTGTGGGTTATCTTTTTCCGGAAGCATCTGATTCATATGCACAACACGTTTTTTATCTTCGATAGCATTGGGCTTGCATTATTTACGGTAGTTGGTATCAGCAAAACGATAGATTTGGGCTATGCCTTTTGGGTGGCCATCATTATGGGCACAATGACCGGAGCGGCCGGTGGCGTAATCCGCGATGTGTTTATCAACGAGATTCCGTTGATTTTCCGTAAAGAGATTTATGCCATGGCATGCGTTATTGGCGGAGTCATTTATTGGGGACTCGACCGTCTGGGTGTTGATGCTGCTTTAACACAGGTCATCAGTGGCTGTTGCATTTTTGTGGTACGCGCATTGGCTGTGAAATATCAGATCTGTTTGCCTATCCTGAAAGGGGAGTAGACTTATACTAATTTTAGTCCGGCAGTATCAGATCACCGGAGAAGCTGATTGATTCACGATTCTGCATATCGACATCTATGCTGGACGAACCATTAGAATAGATAGTGATTCTAAACTTGAACTGATCTTCGGAGTTTCTGGCGGTGAAGTTTATCTTTGCTGCTCCGCGTTTGCCCATGACCATATTATATTTGTCAATCGGAGCCTTGAACATCAGTCCTTGCCCTCCTCCATAGGGAATAGAATAAGCACGCCCGAAATAGGGTAGTTGTGAAAAGACCGAATCGTTTCGAACTACCACAGAATAAACTGAGGTCAGTGGAATCATATGCCCTCGGCGTGGGTATGCTGTAGATACGTCAATCCGGTAGTTTTCCGATTCGATCAGCTCTTTTACTGTTTGCTCTTTTTGCTCTTTCTTTTCTTTCCGGCTTTGGGCCTGAAGCGGGCAAACTCCTGTTCCGATGATGAGCAACATCAGAAGGATGATACATTTGCTTGTTTTCATATCAATGATTGTTTTTCGGATGTTTACATAAAGATAACGGTCGGAAGAGATAAAATGTATAAAGCAGACAAATGATTTAATATTATTTCGTGTTTACCGGATGGGATTTCACAAAGAATAAAAAAGGAGGGCATGTCAAAACTTACCACAGATTGCACTGATTAACACAGAATGAATTTTAAATCGTCGTTTACATAATGCTTAATCTGTATAACCTGTGGCGAAGAAGACTTTTGGGTCTATATGGGGGTGGAGGATATTTCTGTTAGAACTGTTCCAGAATGGCAATTCGTTTTTCGATTGGCGGATGGGTGGCGAAGAGCCCGCTTAGCCCGCTCAATGCGCTTTTAGCCTGTTTGCCAGGATGTTGTATGAATAACTGCGCTACATCTTCGCGCTCCACAGCTTCTATATCGGGATCTGCAGATATCTTTCTTAAAGCACTGGCCAGAGCCAATGGGTTCTTTGTCATTTCTGCTGCTCCTGCATCGGCCATGTATTCACGTTTGCGGGAGATGGCAAAGCGCATCAGCGTGGCAAAGAAATAGCCGATGGCGGCTACAATCATGGCTAAAACCAAGATGAGGATGGCACCATTGTTTTTATCATTCCGGCTGCGTGTCCACGAAGAGTAATAAACGGAGCGCAGTGCTATTTGTGCCAACATCGAAAAGATGCCTACGAATACAATGGAGATAATCAGCAGTCGGACATCGTGATTACGGATATGTGTCAGCTCGTGTGCAATGACCCCTTCAAGTTCTTCGTCATTGAGTTTCTCGATGATTCCTTTTGATAAGGTGACCGTATAAGTACGTTCGTTAATTCCGCTGGCATACGCATTGAGTGAATTGTCATCGATTATGTTGATTTTAGGCATTTTCATCCCTTGCGACATACAGAGATTCTCCACTAAATTGTAGATGCGTTTATTCTCTTTACGTTCCAATGGTCGTGCCCCTGTAGCGGCTTTGATAATACTGGAATTGGCAAAGTAGGCAATAATAAACCAGACCAGAACGCCTCCTATAATATAAGGAATCAGATTAATAAACATTTGATTGGTCATTGCCAATGTGTCGTATTGCCCGTAATCATCTGTCACGGTAAAAGTGATGAGCAGGTAGCTGAACAAATAAGTCAGTACTGCCACCAGGCAAGGGAAAAGGAACAGTAAGATGCCGGAACGTAGGTTATTCCGGCTCTGTTGTGTCTGTATTCCGACGTATTGCATGTGTATATACTTTCCTGGGGATTAGAATTTGATTTTCGGGGCTTCTTCCAGATTGGCACGTTGTTCAGTACCCAAATCGAACATCATTTCTTTATGAAAGCCGAACATGTTGGCTATCAAGTTAGAAGGGAATGTCTGTACTGCATTGTTCAGTTCTTTGGTAGCTGAGTTAAAGTAGCGGCGTACGGCAGCCAGTTTATTTTCTACGTCCGAAATCTCTTCCTGCAACTGGAGGAAGTTTTGGTTAGCCTTTAAATCGGGGTAAGCTTCCAAGGTGATTTTCAATCCCGCGAGGGCGGAACTAAGTTGATTCTCTGCTGTAATCTTTTCATCGATTGTTCGGGCACTGACAGCTCCGTTGCGAGCCTGAATGACGCGTTCAAGTGTGTCCTTTTCGTGAGCTGCATATCCTTTTACTGTATCTACCAATTGTGGGATAAGGTCGTGACGTTGCTTTAACTGTACATCGATGTCGGCAAATGCATTTTCACGGTTGTTTCTCAGTTTTACCAGCGAGTTGTACATGGAAGCAATGATAATGGCGAGGATGACTACAATCCCCAAAATGATAAGTAAGTTCATAATTCTTTTGATTCTTAACGTTGTTAAACTTGATCCAAAGGTATGTGATTCAGTCTCTATTTACAAAAAGCGCATAATAAAAAACATTAATTATCAAACAAACCTCTCAAAGTGTATTGAAACTTTCCTGAAATAACACCCAAAAACTGTCAAATAGCACCCAAAAACTATCATTTGATAGTTTTTACCCCAAAGATTGGTGAAATTTACCCTACTGAAATCTAAAATAAGCCTTAAACTTGCATCATCGAGAAAGAAACGAAATATTAACCGCTTAAAAACCGCAACGTATGAAAAGTTTAAGTTTTAGAAAAGACCTGATAGGGGTACAAGAAGAGTTACTCCGTTTTGCTTATAAACTCACAGCCAATCGCGAAGAAGCCAATGACCTGTTACAAGAAACTTCATTGAAAGCATTAGATAATGAAGATAAATTTATGCCGGATACTAATTTTAAAGGCTGGATGTATACAATCATGCGCAACATCTTTATTAATAATTACCGCAAAGTTGTGCGTGACCAAACTTATGTAGACCAAACCGACAACCTCTTCCATCTGAATCTCCCGCAAGACTCCGGATTTGAAAGTACCGAAGGAGCCTATGACTTGAAAGAAATGCACCGTGTAGTAAATGCGTTGCCTAAAGAATATAAAGTACCGTTTTCAATGCATGTTTCTGGATTTAAATATCGTGAAATAGCTGAAAAATTAGAATTGCCACTCGGTACGGTTAAGAGCCGGATCTTTTTTACCCGGCAGAGACTGCAACAGGAATTGAAGGACTTCGTTTAATTAAGGTGATACTGATTATAATTAGAAAGATTGATTTTTAGATACTGATTTAGTGTAGATTTTTAGTTGTGCAAAAGAAGGAGTAAGCGAGGGACCCCCTCCTTGCTCCTTTGTTTTTGTGACAATATGATATATAACATATCTTTTATGGGAACTTTTTAAGGCTAATTTTTGTCTTTATGTCAGATATCTCAGTATATTTGTAATGACAAGTTAACCTATGAATGTGAAATCACTTATAACTTACGGCAATGAAAAAGGAAATTAAATTCAGTCTCGTATATCGGGACATGTGGCAGTCGTCCGGTAAATACCAACCCCGTGTCGACCAGTTAGTACGAATTGCACCTTTGATTATTGAAATGGGATGTTTTGCCCGTGTGGAAACCAATGGAGGAGCTTTTGAGCAAGTCAACCTGCTCTATGGTGAAAATCCTAACAAAGCAGTACGGGCTTTTACCAAACCCTTCAATGATGCCGGAATACAAACCCACATGCTCGACAGGGGACTAAACGGTTTGCGGATGTATCCTGTTCCTGCCGATGTCCGTCGGTTGATGTATAAAGTCAAGCATGCTCAAGGGGTAGATATAACCCGTATTTTTTGTGGATTGAATGAAGTGAGGAATATTATTCCTTCTATACACTATGCGCTTGAGGGGGGAATGATTCCACAAGCGACTTTGTGTATTACCTTCTCGCCGGTACATACGGTGGAGTATTACACAGCCATTGCCGACAAACTGATTGAGGCCGGTGCTCCTGAAATCTGCCTGAAAGATATGGCGGGAGTAGGACGTCCTGTCATGTTAGGGCGATTGACGAAAGCTATAAAAGAGCGTCATCCTGAAGTCTTGATTCAATATCACGGGCATAGTGGTCCCGGATTATCAATGGCTTCCATTCTTGAAGTTTGCGAGAATGGTGCTGATATTATTGACGTAGCCATGGAACCCATATCCTGGGGTAAAGTTCATCCGGATGTGATCTCCGTACAGGCCATGTTGAAAGATGCCGGTTTCCGTGTTCCTGAGATCAACATGAAAGCATATATGAAAGCACGTGCCATGACACAGGAATTCATTGATGATTTCCTCGGCTATTTCATGGATCCGACCAACAAGCATATGTCTTCATTATTGTTGAAATGTGGTTTACCGGGTGGGATGATGGGGTCTATGATGGCCGATCTGAAAGGAGTACATGCCGGTATCAATATGATACTTCGGAATAATAATCAACCTGAGCTCAGCATTGACGATCTGCTTGTGATGCTGTTCGACGAAGTAGAATATGTGTGGCCCAAGTTGGGCTATCCTCCGTTGGTGACTCCATTTAGCCAGTACGTGAAGAACGTGGCATTGATGAACGTAATGGCACATGTGAAGGGTGAGGAGCGTTGGAGTATGATAGATAATAATACCTGGGGGATGATTCTGGGGAAAAGCGGACGTTTGCCCGGACCTTTGGATCCCGAAATTATAGCTTTGGCAAAAGAAAAAGGATATGAATTTACGGATGAAGATCCACAGAAGAATTACCCTGATCAGCTTGAAGAGTACCGGAAAGAAATGTTGGAGAACGGATGGAAATTCGGACCTGACGACGAAGAACTTTTTGAACTGGCTATGCATGACAGGCAATATCGTGACTATAAGTCGGGGGTAGCTAAAAAAAGGTTTGAAGAGGATTTGCAACGTGCCAAAGATGCGGCATTAGTCAAACAAGGTTTCTCTGAAGAAGACGTGAAGAGAATGAAGCGTGCCAAGGCGGAACCAATAACCGCGATGGAAAAAGGAAGAATCATTTGGGAAATTGATGTGGAGTCACCTTCTATGCCTCCGGAAGTAGGGCATAAGTATGAGCCGGATGATGTATTCTGTTATATTGCCACTCCGTGGCATACTTATGACAGGGTATTGGCCAACTTTAGCGGACGTATCATTGAGGTGTGTGCCAAACAGGGTGCTTTGGTCAATAAGGGAGATGCATTGGCTTATGTAGAAAGATGTGAAGAACCGGCATAACGTTTAAAAGTTGTATTGTTATAGAGTGGATAAGGACTGTTCCCGGTGTAAACCGGGGCGGTCCTTGTTTTTTTGCCCTTTCCTCAAGTTAGATGCCTATTTTCTGTAAGTTGTCTGGTCAATTAAAGAAAGTCTGATAGCTATATTTGACTGTCATATTTGCTATAATATTTGATTTCGGTTAGATATTACATTTGTAATATCCTGTTTGGGTAGAAATCTATTGATTGTTTTTCGTAGTTAGTAAATAAATATTGGTTTTATATTCAAAAAAGAAATAAGGAATCTTTTCTAAGCTTTTAAGTATGGATAGAACTTTTACTTGTAAATAGTGATCAAACCTTATGGCTGAAGTTAATCGGAGAAATGACATATACATCTCAAACCCATCTTGGGCGAGTAGAAAAACATATAAGCTAAGTTCTCTTAGAACTTGGTTATTCTTGAAAAACGTAAATTATATACAATATTAACCTCTTTATTGCAGCGTAATTTTACATTTGTCAATGAGATTTAGTTGTATATTCTAAAATAAGGAGTTGCCAATCTTATTTTGCGGAGTAAATATAGATATAAAGTATCAAAATACAATAAATATACTATAATATTTTTAAATACTAATTTCTACTTTTTCCCCTTCGGCAATTAACATCCACCAGAATCCCTATAGAAGTGCCTGTAATGTATCCAAGAACTGAGTTCTAAGAGAACTATAATCTTTATTATAACCTAAATTAACACATATTGTTTAACTAAAAAAGAAAAATGAATGAATAACTCGAAAATTATCAATGTGAGATTGATGAAGAAAATGTTCGTGCTTGTTCTGTCTTTTTTATCTGTTACTGCTTTTGCGCAGAATATAACAGTGAAAGGAATTGTAAAAGATGGAACCGGTGAACCGATTATCGGAGGGAGTGTACTTGTTAAAGGTTCATCAAATGGTACAGTGACAGATATTGATGGCAATTACACCTTATCTAATGTTCCTGTAGAAGGAGTCTTGGAATTTTCTTATATCGGTATGAAGAAACAGGATGTAAACGTAAAAGGTAAAACCGTTATTAATGTTGTGCTTCAAGAAGATACCCAGATATTGGACGAGGTTGTAGTGACAGCTTTAGGTTTGAAACGTGAACAGAAAGCTTTGGGATATGCAGTGACCGAGGTCAAAGGAGACGATTTAAAAGCTGCCAATACGATTTCTCCGGTGGCTGCTTTACAAGGAAAAGTGGCCGGTGTCGAGATTCGTCAGTCGGACGGAGGTATGTTCGGAGCTACAAAAATTCAGATTCGTGGCGCCTCTACCTTGAAAGGCAATAACCAGCCTATTTATGTCATTGATGGGGTTATCCTTGATAACTCGACTTCCGGAAATACAACAATGGACTGGGATGCCGGAAACAATAACGCAAATGATTATGGAAATGAATTGAAGAATTTAAATCCGGATGACTTTGAAACAGTTTCGGTACTGAAAGGTGCAGCTGCGACTGCACTTTATGGTTCGCGTGGTCTGAACGGCGCTGTAGTAATTACTACCAAATCGGGTAAAGGCTTTAAAGGTTTCGGAGTTTCCGTATCTCAAACATTTGGTATCGATCATGCTTACAGAACACCGGATATCCAGACTGAATATGGAGTAGGGGTAATGCCTGGTTGGAAAGACACGGACAACAATGGCTCTGTATGGGATCCTTTTCAGTTTAAACTTGATGATAAAGGAGACCGGACCTTGATTGGTGCGGGTAGTTACGGGTGGGGACCTAAATATGATGGTCAGCCGATCCGTAATTATGACGGTACTTGGACCAACTATTCACCTCATAAGGACAATATGCTGGACCTGTATCAATTGGGACTGAACTCCAATACGAATGTGGCTATTCGCGGTGGGAATGATAAAACATCATATTACACCTCTCTTTCTTATAAAAAAGCAAGATCTACCAGCGAAAAAAATACATTCGAACGTTATTCGTTTTTGTTGAAAGGTTCGCATAAGATCAGTGACCGGGTGGAGGTTTCGGCAGCTATGAGTTTTACTAATTCGAATCCGAAGAACTCTCCGAGAACGGTGGGAGAACGTTTCGTCAATCCGAACGGCACCATTATGACTCCGATGCTGGATGTGAATTATTTCCGTGATAAATATCTGGGTGAGCATGGTGGACTGGCATCTACAAGCTATGGTGATAAGTATGGTTCTGTTCCTGGACGTGATCTGTTTTTCATGATTGACAAATACGATTATTCTCAGAAAGAGACCGTGGTTCGCCCCCAGATGGAAGTGAACGTACAGATTCTGGATTGGTTGAGATTTAAGGCCGATGCTAATATGAACTACTATTATACTAAATTTGAAGAAAAACAGTTGGGTAGTGGATATGCAAATGAAGGCGGTAAGTACACAATGGGGCAAACTACGAAAGAGCAAGCTACTTTTGGCGGAACATTTACTGTCAATAAGCAGATAAAAGATTTCAGTGTAGGTGGTTTTGCGCGGTACGAATACTATACGAGCCGTTCGGAGGCATACAAAGTATATACAGATGGTGGTATGGTAGTACCGGGACAGTGGTTTGTCGATAACTCAAAGAATCCTAAAAAGTCGGAAGCCAGCATCTCGAATACTAAGCGAATGATGTCTGCTGTTTTTGCCCTGAATCTGGGATGGAAAAATCAAGTTTATTTAGATATAACGGGGCGTAATGACTGGTCTTCTTCTTTGGTATATCAAAGCGGAATGGGTACTTATTCTTATTTCTACCCATCAGTATCCGGCTCATGGCTGCTTAATGAAACATTTGATTTGCCGCGTTGGATCACTTTTGCCAAAGTACGTGGGTCGTGGGCACAGGTCGGTAACGATACCGATCCCTATTATGTGAATTCGGTATATGGTTTTGGAACCAAAGAAATGTATGATGGCAATATCTATGTGAACACTCTGGATAAAACAATGAAGAGTCTGAAGTTGAAGCCGGAACGTAAGAATGCTTGGGAGATTGGTCTGGACTTGCGTTTGTTTGATAGCCGTTTGAATTTTGACGTTACCTATTATAAGGAAAATACGAGGGATCAGATTATGTCGATTGAAGTTCCTGCTATTTCGGGTGTCAACACTCAGTTGATAAATGCAGGTAATATTCAGAATAAAGGTATTGAGATTGCTGTAAACGCCACTCCATATAAAAACAAGGATTGGCAGTGGGATGTCGCAATGACTTATACAAAGAATAAAAATACTATTATTTCATTACATGAAAACGTAGCCGATTACATTGCGCTGAGCGGTTATGCTAATGATTACGATTACCATATCGGTTCGGTTGCCAGAGTAGGTGGTGACTACGGATTGTTGATGTCTGACATTCTCCCTGCCAAAAATGACAAAGGAGAAACACTGTTGGAATGGGACGACAGTTGGAGAGGGGCTTATGAAGCACGTAGCGGAAAAGTACAGGAAGTGGGTAAAATGACTCCTGACTTTTTAGGGTCCTTATCCACTACGCTGTCCTGGAAAAACCTTAGTTTGCATATTGCTACTGATATGCGTTTTGGCGGGTTGGTAGCCTCTTATTCCAACTTGTATGGCACACAGGCCGGATGGATCAAGAGTTCTTTGAAATGGCGTGACCCTGAACATGGTGGCTTGTCTTGGACCAGTCAGTATGGCGATAGCAAAGGTATCTCTTATGGTGATGGTGTTATCCCTGACGGAGTATTTAAGAACGGTACGTTCGCAACACTTGTAGACGGAACTAAAATGGATGTAAGTGGTATGTCCTATAAACAGCTGGTGGCAGAAGGAAAACTGGAACCCACACATGCCGGAACTTATCATGTGAATCGTGCGGCTTGGGGACAGAATACAATATTCGACACTTGGGTACATGAGTTGAATTACATTGCGTTGCGTGAGATCACATTGTCGTATCGCTTTCCGAAATCGGTGGCAAGTAAGTTTGGCGCTCAGGGATTGGGGTTGAGTTTCTCTGCACGCAATCTGGGATATCTGTATAATTCATTACCTAACCATCTAAATCCTGAGAGTGTCCGTGGTAATACGGCTTCTGAGTTCCGTATCCGTGGTTATGAACCTTATACGGCTAACTATATGATGACTGTTAATTTAGATTTCTAAACCTTTAATGTGATATTTAGTATGAAACGAATAATGAAAAAATATCTATATCTTGCAGCTATGACTGTTGTAGGTACAGGGTTCCTGATGTCGTCTTGTAAAGACGAGTTTGCCGGGCAGAATACCGATCCCTCTACAGTTTCTAAACCTAACGTACGCTATTTATTTACTCAATGTGCCATGAGTTTTCAACCGGCCGATTATCTTCAGTGGTTTGCCGGCTTCGATGCAATGTCTACCTGGGTACAGGCAACTGCAGCGGGAGGTGGAAACTCCAGCAAGTTGAATGTGGTAACTCAAACCGGCTGTGGCTATCAGGTCAACGAAGTGCTTCGTTATACCAATGAAATAAAGTATCAGATCAGTTTGATGCCGGATGACGAGAAGGAAAAGTATGAATATATTGCTTATCTATGTAACCCGATGTTGGTATATCTGGGACTTGAAGACTCGGACATGTATGGTTCCCGTCAGTACTCAGAAGCAGAAATGGCTCGCTACGGTGGGACTCTGACTCCGAAATACGATACGCAGGAAGAATTGTTTGAGCTTTGGTTGAAACAGCTTGACGAAACGATTAACTATCTGAAAGAAAAAAATCCGCAGGACGTGCTTGGTGCCCAGGATTTTATTTATAAAGGGAAGCTTGACAAATGGGCCAAACTGGCTAATTCATTGAAGCTTAGAATTGCTGCCCGTCTGATTAATAAAGACAAGGCCCGTGCAATTGCCATTGTGAATGAAGCTGTCCAGAATCCGGCCGGTCTTATTTTATCCCTTGATGATGATTTTGTTTTCAATAAAGGTAAGAGAGATAATAATTGGAACAATGATATTTCCGTTGGTGCAGGAACCAAGCAGTTGATCGATTTTATGGTGAGCAATCGCGATCCACGTCTGTTCTATTTCTTCCAGAAGAATGATTATAACTCTAATGTAGTTCAAGGTTTCTTTGATCAGAAAAGAGCCTTACCATTTTATGTAGAGGCCAATGTGAATTATACGGTCGATGCTGACGGAAAGAAACATTTTGAGAGCTGGAAGGCTCCCGGAGAGCCTTGGGTACGCTATTATGGGGTTCCTTGTCAGGTGGATATCAATAAAAAGGATGAATATAAAGATTATTTCGATCCCAACAACGAGTTGTTCTATTTGCTGAGCAAAGACGATGCGAAAAAGACCTATACTCCGATTGCTTACCGGAATACAGAAAATATTAAAGGTTTGCTTATTTACACGTTCCCCGATGTGCCCGATGTAGCTCCTGTACAGGATAAGGAAGAGTACGGATGGTATGGTTTGTATTTCTCTGCGGGTGAAACAAACCTTTTGTTGGCGGAGTTCAAATTGTTAGGAGCCAATCTGCCGATGACCGCACAACAGTATTTGAACGCAGGTGTGGAAATGTCTGTCCGCGGTTATGATTTTGTTGCCGGTAAGAATCATATTCCTTACTATGATAAAACCTATGCGAACGATGTACATGATAAAACAATCAGTCTGAAGGAAGGTATGATTGATGAAATGCTGTCACATGATGCTTACCACTTGACCGGTGATCTGAATAAAGATCTTGAGAAGGTTTATATTCAGCAATACATTCATTATCTGATGCTTCCGATGGATATGTTTGTTACTGCTCGCCGTTCGGGAGTACCGATGAAGAATAGTACCTTGTTACCATATCAGGACTTCGATCCGTTATTGGGCGACCAGTACGTAATTCCACGACGCTTCCCGGTAAGTAAACCTCTTGATTCTGATTTGCTCCGTGACATTACGATTGCAGCTTATCAAGCACAGGGATATACGTATGAGGGCGAAATGAGTAATTCGCCTGTAACGTTGAGCAAAGAACGTGTCTGGTATGATAAAGAGGCGCCGGCTTTTGGTACGGGACCTCAACAGTAATTTCCTGTTTCACATAAATCTGAGGCTGCTTCTATTCACAGAGGCAGCCTTCTTTATTATTCTTATATTATTTTATTTTAAGGAGTTTTTTCTCCGTATACATGATCTGAGACTTTTGAGCTATTATTGAACAATGTTTCTGTGATCAAATTAATCGTCTTTTAATTTTAAAGTTGTTATTTTTTCTTTTTCTTATTTTGAGGGCTTTTCGTATCTTTTCCTTGCTCTTTTTTCTTATCGGCAGAAGGGAATTTCGGAACCAGATTCATCAGACGCAGAATTTGCCCCTGACGTCGTTTGATATAAGGTGAAGGGCGTGCCGAATCAAATCGTATTGGGTTGGGTAAAGTAGCTGCAATTAGGGCACATTGTCCCCTGGTGAGTTTGGCTGCTGTAGTTTTGAACTTATATTTAGCTGTTGCCTGTGCGCCATAAATGCCTTTACCCATTTCGATGGAGTTTAGGTAGACTTCCATAATCCGTTCTTTCGACCAGCATCTTTCGATCAGGAACGTAAAATATACTTCGAATCCTTTTCTTATCCATGAAGATTGAGGCCAAAGAAAAACGTTTTTTGCAGTTTGCTGGCTGATGGTACTGGCGCCCCGTTTCTTTTTCCGGGTTTCGTTTTCTTTCATCGCTTTCTTGATTTCTATCATATCGAATCCGTTGTGTGAAGCGAAGCGATTGTCTTCGGAAGCAATCACAGCCATTGGCAGGCTGGGAGAGATTTTATTAAATGGTACCCATGTATGTTTGCATATCACTTTTTCTCCGGAAGTGAGTTGCTGAACAGAACGGATAATCATTAACGGAGTGACATATACCGGTACGAATCGATAGAAAATGACTGCACCGATCGAGGAGATAAAAAAGAAGAGGATCAGGTTACGCAGAATGCGAAAGGGTTTCCGGAGTTTCATTGTGTGTGATATTGTTGGTTCGGTATACGAATGTGCCAATGTACCGATTTTATATATCCTTCATCATTCAGGATTAATCAGTATATTGGCACATGGCATAAAACACCTATGGGTGCGTTATGAAATTATTATTTACCAGCCTCAGCGTTTTTAATCATTTGCTCACTGGCGTACATGAATATTTCTACACGACGGTTTTGTTCAGGTGTTTCAGCTTCGTTGTACTGCGAATAGCCTACACCTTCTACCTTTTTGAATTGATAAGGTTTAACACCACAAGACTGAAGGTAATTTTCTACTGCATATGCACGGTTGGAAGATACTTTTTGATTCGCTTCATAAGTACCTACTTTGTCTGTATGACCGATAATGGCTACGTCGACTGTTGGATCTTCTTTCAGAATATTGGCAAATTCAGCTAAAGATTGTTTGGATGCTGCGCTCAGTGCGGAAGAATTGAATGCAAAAAGTATTCCTGACGGGAAAGTTACTTTTACAGCAGCCAGTCCGTTGTTATCAGTAACCTGTTCCACTTGCGCATCTTTAATTTTTGCAGCTTCAGCAGCTTTTTTGTCCATTTTACGACCAATCAACACACCTGCTCCGGCACCTACGGCAGTACCTACTGCCGCACCTATGGCTGCACCTTTTCCTTTACCGGCAATACCACCGATGATAGCTCCCAAAGCAGCTCCCGAACCACCTCCGATGACACCGCCTTTAGCTGTATTGTTCATGCTTCCACAACTTCCGAAAACGAGGGCCATGCTCAGAAACAAAGCCATAAATTTAATCTTCTTCATAATTAAGCTCTTTTTATATAGTTAATAATTAAATGGATACCTCCATTTTATAAAAACATGGCAAATATACAGATTATTTGGTTAGCCTGTCATTTGCCTTGTAAAAAAAACAAGAAGGTATATACTTTTGTTGCCTGAGTTGAACAATTTCTTTTCAGACTACGGGGCGTGACAGTACTTTTCGTTTAATCAGAGCAAACCACCCTGCCAATATCAGTCCTTTAGCAACTGTAGTGACGCACACGGCCCACCAAATGCCTTCTACACCCATGCCCATACGGACAAACAGAATAGCGAGTGGAATACGCATATAGTTACATGTAATACTGATGATGGCAGGCGGAATTGTTCGTCCGATGCCATAGAATACTCCTTGTGTCGTGATTTCAAGCATCATGAAGAGCTGTGAATAGCCATCGATACGGAGAAAAATACCACCGGCCTCATAGGCAGCCTGCTCGGGGACAAAAAGTGCAAATACTTCGTTCCCGAAAAAGACGAATAGTAAGGTACAAAGGGTACCGAAAACCGAAGTCATCAACAAAGTCGTATGCCATGACTTTATTACGCGGTCCGTTCGTCCGGCTGCATAATTTTGGGCGATAAAAGCACTCAGGGCTGTGGAGAATCCCTGCGATGTGTTCCAGGTAATGGCTTCTATTTGTCCTCCGGTCGTAAAAGTCATCAGTCCGATGTGCCCTCCTTGTTCGGATGCAGTACGGCAAAGGAACATGTTGACGAAAGCAAACAGAGTATTGAGAGTAGCTACCGGTAGCCCCAGTTTCAGGATGCGATGGGTGTATTTCTTTTTTAGCCGCGTGAAAAACGGGAACCGTTCCAACAAAGCATCTCTGCAACGTAATTGGTAGATGAAAATGCCGAATACTGCTGCCTGTGAAATCCAGGTAGCATAGGCCGCTCCGTTGGTACCCAATCCGAAACCGAAAATGAAAAGTGGGTCGAGGATAATATTAAGTAATAATCCGGTGCCACTGATATAGAATGGGATTTTGCTTCTTCCAGCCGCATTATAAATACCGGTGAAGGCCGCCGAAAGAAATATGAAAGGCAGTCCGGTAGAAATGATGCGCAGATAAGCAATTGCATTTTCGGTGATGTGTGCTTCCAGCTCGTAAATGCCGATGATGGGACGGGCGAATAGAAAGAGCAGTCCGCCCCAGCAGAGTGAAATAACAAGTGCAATGGTAATGTTGTGCGAAGCAAAACAACGGGCATCTTCGTAATTTTGTGCACCTATGGATTGTCCGACACTAACCTCAGAACCTACTTTATTCAATAGAGAAATGGAACCGGACATCCATGTAAGAATGCCTACTGAGCCTACGGCAGCGACGGCTTCACTTCCGAGGCGTCCTACCCAGGCCATATCTGTCAGGCTATATGCCATCTGGATAAAGGAGGTTGCCATAATGGGCATGGCCAGGTTGAACAGTTGTCTGTTGATAGGACCTTGAGTCAGATTCTTGATTCCTTGCATAATGGTATTTTTGTGGAAAATGAATGGCAAAGATACGATTTTCTTCCGTCTGCAATCCTTATCTTTGCGGAGAAAATTTTATAGCAAATCGGGCAAATATGAAAACAACTTTAAAAACGGCCGGATGGTATCACGTGATGGCGGCGGTGACGGTAATGATATGGGGAACTACGTTTGTTTCTACCAAGGTCCTGATAAAATATGGTCTGTCGCCTGTCGATATTCTGTTCTACCGTTTTTTATTGGCATATATCTGTATCTGGTTTTTCTCTCCCCGTGTGTTACGGGCCAAAAGTTGGCAGGACGAACTGCGGTTTGTGGGGCTTGGATTGTGTGGAGGCTCACTCTATTTTGTTGCCGAAAACACTGCGTTGGGGATGACGCTTGCTTCAAATGTATCACTCATTATCTGTACAACTCCTGTCTTAACAGCGCTGCTGGCTCCTTTCTTTTATAAAGGTGACAAATTGAAGGCCCGTTTGGTAGGTGGCTCTTTGATAGCACTCATTGGAGTGGGACTGGTTGTGTTCAATGGCAGTTTCATTCTGCAGCTTAGTCCGGTTGGCGATATTCTGACTCTGGCGGCAGCATTGATGTGGGCTTTCTATTGTTTACTTCTCAGGCGGATGAATACTCATTATCCAACGTTGTTCATAACACGGAAGGTTTTCTTTTATGGTCTGCTGACCCTTTTACCTCTCTTTTTTGTCTCTCCTTTGCAGATGGATACACATATTCTTTTCCAACCGGTCGTTGTTTTAAACCTGCTTTTTCTGGGAGTGATTGCTTCGATGCTGTGCTACATTATGTGGAATACGGCAGTGAAACAATTGGGAGTGGTTTGCACTACCAGTTATATTTACGTTGTTCCGCTTATTACCTTACTGACTTCTGCTATCGTGATTGACGAGACAATCACGATAGTTGCTCTATTGGGATCGGCATTGATTTTAAGTGGAGTCTATATTGCCGAACGAGGAGTAGGCAAGAAAAAGTAGATCTGTATGGTCTTCAGTTTTCGGTCTCTTCTATTTTTGAAGAAATTTTCTCGATGGCTTCACTTAACTTTTTTTCGGGAGGAATTATATTGAAATCCTCCCAAAAATCTTTGTCGTATACAAATGGAGTTTCTGCAAAAATGGTATGTGTAGCCAGTCGGTCACTGTAAGCGAAACGGCTGACATTGCCCGTTTCTATCTTACAAGTGACCATTTCAAACCAAGTATGCAGGTTTGTATTGCTGAGCCATTTGTTCCTTTGTTTTATCTTGAAGTGTAAGTCTCCACGGACATGGTGGATGTAATACGTTTGATTCCAGGGCTTATAAGATACCGTATAGACTACCTTTTGTGGAATGATCCGGATATTGCGGCTTCTTTTTTCTACCAGCATGTTGGCGGCTTTGTGTATATACCGGGGAATCAATTCGAATCGTGCGCGTAGCAGGGCACCATCTTCAGGATCGATATAGAGTTCTCCACAATAGTATGGGGTCTTGATGCCCGGATGTTGTTTGAAGTAGATCACGTTGGCAAGCCGGTTATCGATTACGGCAAGATCGCTGGAAGTATAAACGTATACACACTCTTTGGAGTCCGGAAGTAGGAAATCGGGCAGACTCTTGATAAGATCCAATTCGATACAGGCGTGGATACCCGATTTCATTTTAGCAATTAAAGTGTCTTTTACGGCTTGGTTGGTGATGCGTCGCATTTTCAGTAACTTCACCTGATCAGCCTTCTCCGGATCGTCCGAAGGAGCTTTGTATATCTTGAAGATTCCTTCTGTCAGACTGACAAACCGATTCTTTTGTTCGATTCCTTCTCTGTAAAAAGAAGTCAGGTAGACAGGATTTTGTGAGTAATTCTTTTTTCGCAAATTGAGCATTTCTCTCAACAGGCGTACCGGGTTGACAATACGTACAATAACCTCCTGCAAAGGAATTACTTTGGGTTCTAATGCAAAAGTACCGCTTCGTCCGGCAAGGAGGGAAGCGTCCGTCGTTTGTGGCACATAGCCCAGATGTGAAAAGTGAATCCGCCTGTTTTGGAGAGAGTCGGGCAGATTAAGTCTGAAACTTCCATTTTGATTGCTAACGCTGCCGATAGAGGTTCCCTGCACACTTACGGTAGCATAGGGAATCGGTTCTCTGGAGAGTTGGTCTATTAATATTCCCTCAAGGGTGAAAAAGAATGTGCTGTCTTTGTGCGAGCTTGCTTCCCGTTCAGTTGTTGCTATGGTTTCCGGTTGGTTGATAATAATGTGCTTATCCACAGAGCGGAGTTGAAGACTGTCGCTACCGATGATGTCATAAATGGCCTGACGTACGGTTCGTTTTCCGCCTTTTAATTTTATCTTACGTTCATTGTCAATCAGTTTGCTGTCATAGATAAACAGATATCCTGTCTCTTCTGTTATTTTGGCCAAAGATTGATAGACTGTTGCTTCAGTTCTTGGAAGCCGGATGATGCGGTCGAAGATACCGGAGCCGTCTGCTTTCACCCGAACTGCCATAAACAATAGCAGACAAGTGAATAAATATTGCAGGGAGAGACTTTTCAAAGTTTTCATTTCTTTTTCTTCTTTAAGTTCCGGAGCTACTTAGTAAGAGTGATTACATTATGCTTACGTGTACACTTCAGGTTCAGTGCCATGCTAATTAATTCGGCCATTTTTTCAGGGGAGTCATCCGAAAAAGAAACTGTCAGCAAATGTTCGTCCAATTCCGGGGAACTCTCTAAATGGATCTCTGACTGGCGTAGATTAATGGCATGCAGGATATTGTCCAGCCGTTCGTCTTTAAAGCACATCTTTTGCATATAACGGGCAAACTGTTTGGAATCTTTGGTTGCAGTCAGGTGCCATTTATTCTGTAATAAAGTGGCAGTTTCTCCTGCTTTGACGTGTATTTCTTGTCCGTTCTGTTTTTGAGTGACTTTTACTTCGCCTCGCTGGACGGATAACTCAAATGGAGAATTACCACTGTTTTTTACATGGAAGGCTGTACCTATCACCTCAATCTGTACTTTTCCGGTTTCAATGAAGAAAGGACGTGCACGATTGCCCGCTACATCAAAAAGGGCATTCCCTTTTAGGCTTACCTCTCTTCTTTTTTCAGAAAAGTGTTTAGGATATTGCAATGAGGTTTGTCCGGAAAGATAGACTACAGAACCATCTTCAAGAGTGGTGACCAGTATGTTCTCTTCTTTATTGGCCTTGACCAGTAACTCACCGGTAGATGGTTGGCTGTCGGTTCGTAATGTTATGGGCAGATAGATACATAGGAATATGATTGCTGCAATCGATATTGTGCTGATCCATACAACCGGACGTATGGCGGAGCTGTGCCCCTCGGCAGGTAGCAGCCCATCTGTCTCCAGGCGATTATATAACTTGTTCCACGCCCGGTCTGTTTTGATCTTGTTTTTTTCTATTCGATTCATGATGTCTGAATATAGTTCTCAATTTCTTTTCGTAATGTTTGGAGTGCCCGGGTCATTTCTTTCTCCACAGTCTTCACCGATAGTGAGAGGAGGGAAGCTATCTCAGAGTACTTCTTTCCTTCTGTATGGTGCAGACGAAAGATCTGGAAACGGCGCTCCGGTAATTTTTTAAGGGTTTTGTCTATCAGCTGTTGCAGTTCTTTGTATTCAATCTGTTCCTGTGGATCGGCTGAAGCCACATTTTCCGGAATAGATAGAACCGCATCCTGATAGCGTTTTCTGACGTCTTGGTGTTCGCAGTACTGGATGGAACGGTTGCGTACAGACCGATAGAGATAACTCTTGATAGAATGAAAGATTTCAAGTTTTTCACGGTCTTTCCAGAGTACATAGAACAATTCTTCAACAATTTCTTCTGCTACGTCTGTTTCTCCCGTTATGCTGGCGGCGTACAGGCAAAGCGGAGTATAATATTGGCGGAATAATGTTTCAAACGCCTTTATATTTCCTTCTTTTATTTGAGTGAGTACGAATACGTCGTTCAGCATATCGGGGGTATTGGGAGTTAGAATTCGTCAAAGATACTAAAAAAGTGGTTACTGTTTCTGTTGCTTTTTCAGTTTGTTTACCGCATGTTCCAATGATTCGGTGGGTTCTATGATGTTATAAGTTCCCCAGAAGTTGTCATTGGTAAAGTTATCCACTTTGTCGGAAAATACATGGTTTTGTTTGAAAGCGACTTTATAGGGAATGGCTGTTATGTTGTTTTCTTCCCTGTCTGTCACTACCATTTCCGATAAGATCGTGTAATTGGTAGAAAAGAGTTTGCGTTTCCAGTCACATTTGAAACGAATGTTGTTCCGGATATAACTCAGATAAGTAACGTCTCCCTGATTCTTGTACGATACCAGGTAGGATACTTCTACCGGCTTGAAATGCAGTCCGAAAGGTTTTTTCCTCAGAATAGCTTGAGTCGCCTTGTTTTTGTCATCCATACTGAGATTGAACTCTGCCCGCGTGAACGAAAGGCGTTCCTTGTCAATATAGAGTGTACCATAGCACAGAGGATAAGACAACTTTACTTTAGGGCGGAAACTGATGACATACTGTGACCGGTCACCGATGCTGGTCGGGTCTTCCATACGAAATTCGTAGAACAATAAATCTTCTTTAGCCAACAGGCAATCAGGGTTCTTTACTACATCAATATAAATGGCCATATTGGGACCTCCAAGTAATTTTACAGCCAGTGTATCGCTTTGCTTTTGGCTTAGCAGTCTGCGCCCTTTGGAAATCTGAACCCGGTCTCGTTCGGCTGTTTCATTGTAGGGTGTTTTATAAATGTCTATTACGGCTTCCGATATATTGATATACCGTCGTCCTTTTTGGGCAATTTCCCTGTAGAATCCCTTGAGCATATTGCTTTTCGGACTGTAGTTGGTTGGAATCTTGCGAAGTGCTTCTTCCACAATGCTTCGTGGATCTCTGGCCCGTACCAGAATCTCGCTGAGTAAGTTGGCATAAGGAGAGAGCCAAATGGTCTGTTCCGTGAGGCTTTCTCCTTTCAGGGGGATTCGGGCATTGAGATAACCGATATGCGAAACTTCTATGTCTTTAGCTTGAATCGATTCGGGAATTTTTAAAGAGAATTCTCCGTCAGTATTGGTGATGGTACCGATATTACTTTCCGGTATCGAGACATTGACATGCTCCAGCTTCTTTTTATTCGATTTATCCTTGATTACGCCACTGACTATCGTATATTTTTCCACATTGTCCTGTGCTGCCAGTGGAATAACACCCGACAGAATCAAAACTGCCAGTACACATCCGATTGATTTTATCCATTGCGTTTTCATCTTTTTCAGAGTTTAAAGGGTGAATAATAGTTTGCTTCTTATACATAAGATCGTTCAAACAGAGAATACCCTACGAGTTTCTGGAGAAAAATGAAAAAAACTTCAATGAAGAGTGTTTTTCAGGGATAATCTAATCGTTTTACTTCAAAATCTCGTTCAAATCTTTAGTGAGACATCCCCATTTGAATTCATGGTTAGGTGTCAGATAAGGGTACTTGGCATAAGAATTGCGGGTGACAACTTTAAATCTTACTATTTGCTCTCCTCTGATCCAACCATAAAAGCCAACTTCTTTTCTGTTGAAGTCTACCCACCCTACAACGACGTAATCTTTTGTTTCGGGGTGCTGTTCCTGTGGATAACCATAGGTCCAGTTGTCGGATGGAGGATTGGCGGTTGTTTTCTTTGCCACTTTGATATCTATTTTGGCACCGTTTACTTTTACGTCAAATTCATCGGTATGATGGGATTGGAAGTCTGTATGATCCAATTCGAATGGAATTCCCAGATTACTTAAATGTTGTTGGAATGCTAACTCTCCGATGCAGCCTAACAGAGCTTTATCCAATCTCTCTTTATCGGATAACCTGAAACGTGAATAAAGTCCGTTTTCTATCATTTTTTCAGCTTTGGCTTTTGCCAATGCAACCGTTTTATCAAAATTTAAATTTTGTACAATCATAGTAATAAGGTGTTTTGTATTTTATATCCGGTTATTGAATGAAAGCAAAGATAGTTTTTTTAGTTGTCCTATTACTTTAATCATTGATAAAACTGTATTAAAATTTCTTGTTATCATATTGTGTCGCATAGAGTGAATTGATTGGGGTGATTAAGTAATAGCGGATATTGTTTATATCCTTTAATTTGCAGCCAAATTATAATATCGTTTATTGTTATGATCAATATTTAATTAATTTAAAATGAATAAGCATGATTTGATTAAAAAAGTGGCATTGGGGGGTAACCTGAATGCAAAAGAAGCTTCTGCTATTGTAGAGGTTGTTATGAATGCTATGATTGAGGCTATACTTCGTGGAGAGAGTGTGACTTTAGTTGGATTTGGTACATTTGCTATAAAAATGCGTAAAGCACGAAATGTGTTGAATCCATCTACCGGGGAGAATATGGTGATTCCTGCTAGAAAAGTGGTGAAATTTACTCCGGGATACAAGATGAAGCTAACTGATAAAGAGTAATGAATGGCAGTTTTATATGTTTTTAATTAATATGGATAATAAATGAAAAGAGAAATTATTTCAATAGCTTTAAGTCTGTTGTCTGTATGTGGTATGGCTCAACAGAAAACGGATAACCAAGAATCTGGTATTTTGCGTCATAAGACTTACGAAACTAATCGTTTTTTTGATAATTGGTTTGTAAATATAGCCGGGGGTATTAATGTTTATGAAGGAGAGTCTGACCATAAGGCAACTTTGGGAAATCGTTTGTCTCCCGCATTAGACATATCGGTAGGTAAATGGATAACTCCTGCTTATGGAGTGCGTTTACAATATTCTGGACTTCAGGCTAAAGGTCTGACAGCTACTCAAAGTGGGTATGCTAAAAAGCAATACCGGAATTACTATAAGGAAAAATTCGGAATTTTAAATATACATACAGACCTTATGTGGAACTGGTCGAATGCTTTTGCCGGATACAAGGATGAACGCATATGGAATTTTATTCCTTTTGTGGGATTTGGATGGGCACGTTCCTATGGTAGTAATCAGCATAATGATGAAATTGCTGCTACATTGGGTATATTAAATACTTTCCGTCTAAATAAAAGAATTGATTTAACACTGGAAACGAGACAAATGTTTGTTAATCAGAGTTTTGATGGAGTTGTCGGTGGATGTAAGGGAGAAGGTATGAGTTCTGTTACATTAGGATTAAACTTTAAACTGGGTAAAACAACTTTTACTCCTGTGAGTAAAGTTGCAACTGCGGACTATAGCCGTTACAACAATTATATAAATGAACTTCGTATTCAGAATGAAGAGTTGGATTCAAAGGTACAACATCTGATTACAGAATTAGAAAATGCCAGAAAAGCTGATCTGGAAGTGGTTGTAGAATTAAAGCCCGTTGCTTCACCGGTAGCTTTATTCTTCGAAATAGGTAAAACGGTTTTGGACTCAAAAGAATTAGTAAATTTGGAATTCTACGTGAAAAATGCAATGAAGACAGACCCGAACAAAACATTTATTTTAATTGGTTCAGCAGATAAAGATACCGGTAGTAAGGAACTAAACCAGCGATTAAGTGAAAAGAGAATAGATTATGTGTATAATTTGCTGATTAATAAATATGGTATATCCGCTAATCGTCTTATTAAAAAAGCTGAGGGTGATACGAATAATCGTTTTGGGGAACCTAAATTGAATCGGGCTGTTATTGTTGAATAGGCGAGGTAATAATTATTAGATATGGAGTGGGAGATATGGTATATGAAAATCATATTTCCCATTTTTCATATTGATCAAGGATATAATGAGAACAGATTGATTTATTGGATACGGGATAAATAACGTCTCGCCTTTCAGAACTTTCTTTGCCTGCTTTTGTTTAAAACCAGAATTTTGATATTGTGATGTGCTAACCTGTTACTTCTGTATGTAATATGTTGTTTCTATAACAATATATTATTTTGAAAATAATTGGAATATAATATTCTAATACGTTTTGTTTATGAAAAAAAATATAGACTGGAGAAAAGTAAAAAGTGGAGATGAACAAGAATGGAGTTTATTGTTTTCTGAACACGTAGATTTTCTGTATTCTTATGGAATGAAAATTAATCGGGATAGCTGTGTTGTAAAGGATGTGATACAAGAGGTTTTTATATCTCTATATGAAAAGCGGAACTCTTTGGATGATTTGATGAACGTACGGGCATATTTATGTCGGGCAGTACGTTACAAACTTTTGGATCAACTGAAAAAAGCCCCTCATCTGTCTATAGAGGAAATTAGCGAAGAAGAGTTTTTATTGGCAGTCAAGCAGGTTCAGAGTTCAGATAATATTGAAATTGCGAAAAAAAGTAGTTTTGTTCAGAAAATGTTAGATAAACTTAGTCCAAGACAAAGAGAAATTATTTATTTGCGCTATTTTCGTGATATGGATATAGAAGAAATTGTAACTACCATTGGAATCAATAAACAATCTATTTATAATCTTCTTTCATCAGCATTGAAAATAATGAGAAAACATAAAATAGAAGAAGCAGTTTCTCTGTTTGTATTATTTATAATTGACAGGCTATGATGGAAAAAGAGCAAGTAACCAGAATGCAAAATTCAGATTTAAAAGAATTGTTGGAAGATGTTACACTCAACGAGATACATCTGAGTAATGAGGAACGTCAGGAAATGACTTCTACCTTTTTGCGATTTGTCAGGAAGAAAAAAAGAAAAACTCAAAAGATAAGAATTTGGTCTGCAGTGGCTATATGTGCATGTGTAGTATCGGCTGTCCTGGGGTGGTATTCTACGGGTCAATTGACTGTTTTCTCTGCGGAAAAAGAAGGGGTATTGGTTGAACTTCCAGATCAGTCTGTCGCATGGCTCAATAGGAATACCTCACTTCGCTATAATCGTTGGGGGTTCCGTTTTTTCAGAGAAGTAAAGTTAAAGGGAGAGGCATATTTTGATGTGCGTAAGGGAAGCCGTTTTGTTGTGAATGCGGATCCATATAAGGTTTTCGTCCTTGGTACACGTTTCAGTGTCAGTCAAAAGAACGGTCAATTTAAAGCATATTGTTTTCAAGGAAAGATTAAAGTGGAAAACGGTAAACTAAGCTGTGGACAGGTTTTAACAGCTAATCAGAACATTTCTGTTGTTCTCGGAAAAGTATCTTTGAATATCCAGAAAGAATTAGAACCAGTATGGATCAAAAAACAATGTGTATATGAAAATATTCCATTAAATGATGTGATCAAGAAACTCCAAGAAGTATATGGAATAACTGTGTTATGTAATGGATATTGTGACAGTTTGCGTTTTACCGGTATATTTCCGGCCGATGATTTAGATTTGGCAATGCAGTTGGTATTTGGACCTTTTAATTTGGAATGTAAAAATGTAGGTGGGGAATGGAGATTATATAGAGTAGAATAAGGAAATGAGAAATTATTTTTCAATTATATTTTTTTATTATGCTTGAACGCCATGAATACCCAGGAAAAGTCATTTTGTATAGATTGCAAAAATAAGACATTAGATGTTGTGTTTAAAGAGTGCATGGATAAATATAGCATCATAATTTCGTTTGACTCTAAAAAATGTAGTTCGATTCGTCTTTCAAAATCTTATGCAGCATCAAGTGTAGATAAACTGCTTCAGTCTGTCGTATATGATACATCTATGCAATTAAAGGTAGTACGACCTAACTTTTTTTATGTCCATGAGATAGTGAAACGAAAATATGTCGTGTCTGGGTTAATTGTGGATGCAGAAACCGGTGAGCCTTTAGCCGGTGCTTTAGTTCGTCTTTCTTTTAATCAGGGGACCGTTTCGAATGAGTGGGGGTATTATACAATGATTGCTTTGGAAGGAGAATATAGTATGTCTGTTTCTTATCTGGGATATAAAAAGAGTATTTATAATCTACGTATATTTAAAAGTGTATTTTTTAATATACGTATGGAACCCCTGCCCATGCATCTTGGTGAGGTAACAATTACTCCTGAGGCAACCAATCCCTTTCAGCCGATAATTAACGGTGGAACCTTGGATTTGTATTTTCCAAATGATAGAAATGTTGCTTCGCGGTTAGGAAAAAAAGATGCTCTTCATGCATTGGGAGCAATGCCCGGAGTCAATATGGGAAATATTGGGCGTGGTGATGTATTCGTCAGAGGAGCTCAAATGGATGATAATGGTTTTTTAGTAGATGGAGTACCCTTGTATAGCATAAACCATCTGTATGGTATTAACTCCATATTTAATATAAATGCTATTAATCATATTGAAATGTATCGAGGAAATATTCCTGTTCGATATGGTAATTATGTTGGTTCTGTCTCAAACTTTCATATAAAAAATGGTAATATGTATAAATTCTCGACAGAGGTGTCCGTTGGGAATTATATGTCAGATATTTTATTGCAAGGACCTGTGTTAAAGGAGAAATCCTCTTTTATTCTGTCAGGGCGTTTAGGATATCCATTAATTTATCACAAAATCTTTCGTGGAGCCAATGATGCTGACTTTATATTTACGGATCTATATGGCAAATTTAATTAGCAGAAGTAGATGATTATAGTACAAGAAAAGTGACAGATTTTGCACCAAATACAAAGGTGAAATTATCATGGATGAATTTGTTGGGTGTAATACGCTGGAACTGTATTTTCAATGAACGACTATTCATGAATATGACGACTTATTTGTCTAGTTATAAATATAGATCGCATGAATATGTCTGTAATTCAGATGTACAGAAAGAGAAGCGTATGTGGTATTGGGCAGGTGAAGTTTTTTTCACCTCTCGGATTGATAATATAGGTTTGAAGTCAGTTTTTGATTGGCAGCTTGCTAAGGGACACTATGTGAAATTGGGAATGGATATGTTCAGGTATCTGAGTAAACCGGTTAACTTTAATTTATACTCGAGGGAGTGGGGTGATATATTATTTAAAGAAAAGCAACCTGATAATGAGATTTCGCATATTAATGTAAGATATGCTTATAAACCTGATGAAGCAAATTTTTATATAGAAGATGAGTTTAGATACAATGATTGGTTTATGTTACAATTTGGAGGGCGATACACACTTTACCGGATTGGAACAATGTTGAACCAAAGGTTTAATCCCTATGTTCAGTTGCGGCTAAAAATATTTGAGAAAGGAGAGTTCTATTGGGGGTACTCATCTACTGTACAATATCTGAATTTAATGCCCAGTCTTGATGTTTTGTTTTCATTTTCAGCTAACTCTTGGTTGGTTATGGATAAAAATATACTTCCCAAACGAGGACAATTTTTAGATATGACTTATGCCTACAATTCCCAATGTTATTACTTTTCGTTATCAGCATTTTACCGTACTATATATAACAGGATAATTTGGGACGATCTATCAAAAAGTGCGATTGTCAGTCAAAGGTGGAATAATGCTCTTTGGTTTGCTGAAGGGAGGAGCCGAGGGCTTGAATTAATGGTCGGTGGGAATCTTAATGGATATAAATTATCAATGAATTACACTTTAAGTTGGAGTAATGATAGATCCAAACTTTATAATAATAAATGGCATGCAGCTTCTAATGATTCCAGGCACAACATTAATCTTTCTGCTTATAAACGTTTTTTTAATGAAAAGTTTGATGTGGCTTTAATGTGGGGATACAGAACCGGTTTTCCATATACACAGATTACAGATATTTATCAACCGTTACAACCAGATGGAGGAATTAATGATTGGATTCCTGGTAATTTACAAAGAAATAATGCGAAAATGTACTCGACTCATTATTTAAATATGAATTTAAACTGGAATTTCAGTCTCGGGCGGAAATATAAAGGAACATTGAGTGCCGGAGTATATAATCTTTATTTTAATCACAACCCGTATTTTGTAATGCGATTGAAGAACCTTGAACAAAGAAAAATAGAATATCGTGAGGTTTCGATCTCACCGGTGTTACCTTATATAGCTTTTATTGTTAAATACTGAAGATATAGATATATGAATGAGAGGTGGATTATAACAGGAATACTGATATTGTTGTTTAATGGTTGTGTTTATGAGCGAGAATTCCCTTTTATGGATTCATCCCCAAAATTAGTGATGAATTGTACCTTTTCTCCGGATAGGCTGTGGAAAATACATATAGGAAAGACATATCCGCTGAATGGCGATATTTTAAGCAATTCGGTTTCATTGGAATCCGCTCAGGTGATTTTGATAGAGGATGGTGTTTATAAAGAACAACTGGTTTGGACCCCGGGCAATTACTTTATGTCGATAAAGAATAAGCCTAGAGCGGGAAGTTTATATCGGGTTGAAGTGAATTGTGCGGGTTTTGAACAGTTAAAAGCCGATGATATATGTCCGTCTCGGGTAGTGCTGAACGATATGAGAATAGGTCGGGAAAAATCAGGGAGAGTATGGATTGACGTTGAAATAGATAATGCTTTGCGAGGATTTTTTATATTTTATGCCCGGCAACGTTCCCAAAATAAGGTTCTGAATCTGAAAATAATGACTGAGGATCCTGCTTTTGAGTTTAATGCCAATACTTCGATTAAATATCATCATTACTTGTTTTTGGAAAAACATACCATTGGTAGCGGAAAGTATTTTATTCGTCTGTATCTGGAACCTGATATATTCAAACTTGGACTTCCTGTTGAAGTCGTATTGAATCATTGTTCACAAGATTATTGGATATATATGTATACTTTACAATTATATAATTATGGTATACTTAATAAATTATATTCAAATGTCACAGGAGGTGTTGGTATCTTTGCTGGTTATCAGTCCAGTTCGGTTTGTGCACGAGTCATTGTGGAACAAGGCTTTTCTGAATTCAGATGATATGATAACCTTATGACCAATATACCTCAGTACCTTTTTTGTGTTATTATGTTAGCTAATCTGAAAAGATGTTTTTGAAAAGAGAAGTAGTGTCATTTTTCTCTGTCTTTTTATTTTCTGACAAATGTCTTTTTTTACTAATGTCGATATAATCTTCATTTACTTTCTTTTCAATCATTATTTAAAATGCGATTTCTATTTTTTCTTCTTTCTTTTTCCTTTTGTTAGTTGCTGTCTTATAGTAAGTTATATATTGTATTTTCAGGGTGTCTTATGGAGTGAACAAAAGGTCTTGTTCGGGTAACAGGTAATGGCTTGTCATTGCGTTTCTTTGCAAAAAATATTTTTTGCAGGATATATTGGATTACTGATGTATTCTGTTGTTTGGGAGTCTGTGATGAGGTGTTAAAGTGTGTTTTGTGGATAGAGTAGAATTTTATTAATCATTCGACATATGTGCGTCGTCACCCCCTAAAGACAGTTTTATGAAGATATATATAATGAAACAACAAATGAGGCAAGCAAAAAGGGTTAATTATTTAGATGAACATTTGAATTGTCTTTTTTATAATGGAAATCCGGAGATCGGTTTCAGACACTTAACATTGCAAAAGGGAAAAACTTGGTGCGAACTTTCTGCAAAAAATAACTATTTTTTTTTTCTGTTGGAAGGTACTTTAATAGTTGACTTTAATGAATGTGTCGGTTACGAGATTGGTAAAGGAGAGATGATTTATTTGCCAAGATCTGCTGATTTCAGAATTTTCGCCAAAGAAAGTGCAGACTTAATTATTCTTTCTTATGGAATACCCGTTCAGTTGTGTGATAAACTTTCTTTGTCACAATTAGGAGCGTTTGTCACTGATTTTAAATATGAGTTTAAATCACTTGATATTCGTGTTCCATTGGATACTTTTCTAAAATTATTAGTCAAGTATTTGGATTCAGGTATGAACTGCCAGCACATGCACGAATTGAAACAAAAGGAGTTGTTTCTCATTCTTCGGGCTTATTATACTAAAGAGGAAAAGATGAATTTTTTTTATCATTCGATAGCTGCTTCGCTTACTTTTAAAGATAAAGTTATGGGAGTTTATTTGGAAGCCAGAACCGTGCAGGAACTTGCAGATAAATGTGGGTATGGATTGAAGACTTTTCAACGGCTTTTTTACAATTGTTTTTCGGAAGTACCCAGTAAATGGTTGATGAAACAAAAAGCACAACACGTAAAAGCGCGACTATTGGATAAAGATATTCCTATAAAAGTGATATTGGATGAATTTGGATTTTCTACATATGCGAATTTCTGTAATTACTGTAAACGTTATGTAGGAGATACTCCCAGAAATATTCGTGAATCGGTCACGGGTTCTCCAGAAATAAAAAGATAGATACAATATATGAATAAATTAGTTCAGATAATCATGAATAAGAAAATAATATGGCTTTTTTTAATGAGTGTCCTACCGGGGAAGTGTAACCTTCTTTATGCTCAAAATATCGTTGCAAAGACCAATATATTGTATGACATGACCTCTACTGTCAACTTGGGAATGGAATTCGGATTAGGTCCCAAATGGACTTTGGATTTATCCGGGAATTATAATCCGTGGACATTCTCTGATAATCATAAAATAAAGCACTGGATGGTGCAACCTGAAGTCAGATACTGGACCTGCCAGAGATATAGAGGACATTTTATTGGTTTACATACACATTATGCTTTTTATAATCTGAGCGGGACTCTTCCTTGGGGAATAAAAACAAATTTTATTAAGAATAATCGTTATCAGGGATGGCTTGCTGGAACTGGAGTTTCTTATGGATATCAGTGGATTTTATCTAACCGGTGGAATCTGGAGGCGACGGTCGGCTTGGGATATGCTTATGCAAAATATGACAAGTATCCTTGTCACCGTTGTAGTAAGAAAATAAATTCAGGTAATAAACATTTTGTCGGACCGACAAAGGTAGGACTGTCTTTGATTTATGTAATTAAGTAGAGTGTAATATGGAAAAATATATGAAAAGGTATTTTGTTTTAGGACTTATCATATGTGGCTCTTTTGATATTGGAGCTATGGAAGCAGAGTACAATCGAATATCTGTACCTGATTGCCAAATGGAATTGGATGGTGATTCGGTACGCTTAACTATGACAATAGATATTGAAAATGTCAAAGTAAGTACTAATCACTCAGTTGAATATACTCCGGTACTTATATCTTATGAGCATGGTGAAGATAGTGTTGCAAAGTTACCCAAAATACTTTTAAAAGGACGGATGGAATACAAAGCTTATCAAAGGTACGTTTCTTCGAAAGAGTATCGCAAGGTAGCTTTGAAAGAGCAAAAAGAACAATATTTTCTCGTATTGAAAGGTTATGGCCCGGAAAAACAAAGAACAGTACAATATTCAGCCGTTTTACCTGCTCAGGAATGGATGCGAAATGCAAGACTGGAGTTACGTGGAGATGATTGTGGTTGTGGAAAGGTATTGGCCTTGAAAAGAGGAGAACTGGCATTGGATATCGTTGATAATACTTTGCCTTTAATAGCCGAGAATATCAGAGAAAATGATATTATTTCAGAGAGAGCTGCGATGACAGTTGCGCAGGAAATTTCCCAGAAGGAGAAATTTGTACAACCTTTCTCTAAATCGGATATTATCCGAGATAAGGAAAAACTTGCTAATGGAGAAGTGGCTAATAGTCTCTTGATTTATTTCCCTTGGAACAGTGCAAAAGTGGATAGCGGTTACATGAATAACAGAGAGGCTTGTGCTAAAATAATAGATATTATTAATAAGCTTAATGCTGCTGATGATTCGAAAGTTGTAAAAGTACTTATTGGAGGATTTGCTTCTATTGAGGGGAAATACGATTATAATAAGCAGCTAGCTGCTAACCGTATCCAGAGTCTTTGTGATTTTTTAAAAGAGAATACAGCTATCCAAGATGAACAGTTAGAACTTTATAATGGAGGAGAAAATTGGAGTGAATTGAGAACGATGATTTTGAAGTCTGATATAAGTTATAAAAGAGAGGTGTTGGATATCATCGATCATATAAGTATAAAAGATGGTAGAGAACGTAAACTGATGGATTTGAAATGCGGTAAACTGTATCGCTATATCAAAGAGTACTTTTTTCCTAAACTCCGTTATGCGGGATATATAAAAGTGTATTACGAACTAAATAAACAATAGTAATTTTTAATTTTATTTTTATGATGAAAGTGAATTCTATGCTGGCAGTAGCATGTACTGCTCTGGTGATTACATCGTGTTCTAACGAGGAAATAGTTCCCGTTTCAATGTCTAAGAAGGTTTCTGTGGTACTTAATTTACCGGCTATGGCTCATACCAGGGCAATTGATAATATTGCTAATTCTGGAGATATGGTGACTATGAGTGGAACTGTAAAGTTGTATGCGAAGACTGCTCAAGATGGTGGAGTTGTCAATACTTTGACACTTCAAGTTTCTGATTTTACAGGATTGGATACAGGAACAGGAAGTAAAACGGTTGAGATTTCCGGTGCAGCTACTTATATCGAAGTAGAGGGTAATATTGATGGTTCTGCCACAAAGACTGATGATGTCAATTCTCGTCAGGGAGGTGTGACATCTGATGCAGTACGTGTGGTTGGAGGTGCTGCAATTGTTACTGGGGGATCTACTTCTACCTGTTCTATAGAAGTAGCACCGGAGATGGCTCGTGTTGAAGTTAAAGGAGATTTAGGAAGTTCATTCACAAATCTGGCAGAACTTAAGGTTAAAGGAATCTATTTGAATAATGTAAAACAGAAAAGAGCAGATGCTGCCGTTGTAAAAACAACCAAAGCTTCGGCTCCTGATTGGACGACTGCGTATACTGCTGGTGGTACTAAATCAAATTTATACAATACATTTATCGGGACTCCTATTACTAAGTTTGATTCTGGCAAAGCTGATGGCTATAATTTTTTTCCACAGGATTTCCATATTGCCTCTTTATCTGCCGCTGCGACAACTAAAGAAGAGGCTGCTAAATATCATCCTCATGTGATTATGGAAGTTGAATATAAAATGAATGGAGTTGGAGCTCTTTCGAAAACAGGTTGGTTGAACGTAGTAGCTTTAAAAGATAATACTTCCTCATCATACATTGGAGAATTTACTAATGGAAAAGTATACCAACTGGATTTAGCTGATATTAAAAAAATTATGGATGTTCCTGTACCTCCTGTTACTGTTGATCCGGATCCGGATGCAGTTAATGTTGATGTAACAGTTACAGTGAAAGGTTGGGAACTTGTGTTTATCAAACCGGAAGTATAAACCATTTCTAAATTGAAGGGGTATCTTAAAATGCCCCTTCTTCTAAAATTAATTCATCAAGATATTAGTAGCGATGGAAGATAAGAAAATAAAGTTTCAGATTATCTGTTTTCTCTTTTTCTTTTTATTATCAGGGTGTATTTCGGAGAATACCGATGATTGTTCACAGGGAACTTTCTTGAAGTTCAGATATGTGTTGAATCCTGCCAACGAAGATTTATTTTCTTCTTCTGTGGATGTTGTAATAGTATATGTTTTCGATTCCGAAAAGAAATTTGTTACGATGAAAGTTGATTCCGGATATAATCTTTCGGGCGGAAATATTATGAAACTTAATCTGCCTGATGGCAGATATGATATTGTAGCTATCGGTGGGGATTTGGCTGATTATCATATCGGAACATTCGATAGTACGGCTGAAGAGTTCTTTAAATCCGGACTTGAGCCTTTCATAACATCCTTAAATGATTTTCGGCTGAAAGTTGTATCTGTCAGGCAAGGCACTTTGTTTCCGGACTCTTTAAAAGACTTGTTTGTGGGAATGGTAGAAAATGTAGAGGTGAGGTCGGGAAAAGAGTTTAATTACATGATTGATTTTACAAAGAATACAAATCGTGTGGAACTTCGTGTATTGGGCTTGGAGCATATGGAGTATACTCCAGTTCTCTCAGCGGATAACGGAAGATATAATTATAGAAATACCATACCCAATGATGCTTTGGAAAGAATATATGTTCCGTTATTTTCTAATACCAGAAGTGAGGGAAAAATATTTGTATATAATATATTGCGTTTAATGAAGGATCGCCAGGTTTCTTTGCATTTTTGGGATAACCGGGGAAATAATATTATACCAGAATTCAAAGGGTTGAATATTATTGAGGAGATAATGAAATCTCCTAAATATAATCAACAGATGGATCTTGATAGAGAAGATTATTATGAAATTGAACTCAAGTTTGACGGGTTGACTTTGGTCTCGATGAAGATCAATGGTTGGGAGATTATTTCTATCAACCCAGAGGCCTAACCATTATAAAATAATTTGTAAGAAAAGTATGAGAAAAGCTATAAAGAAAATTCTCCCATTATTATTTCTGCTGCAACTAATATATAGTTGTATTGCGGATAAAGATGAGTTTATGGATCAGATTCAGAATAGTAATCCTGTTCAAATAGAGCTTTCCACACGTTCTTTTGTAGAGGGTGGAGTTACTATTTCTAAATTCCGTTTTATCGCAGTGTCTGCTTTTGGTCGGGTTGTCATAAATCAGATGATTGATAACCAGGCAGATAAGAATTTTACTTTTTCCATTGCTCCTGGTAATTATACTTTGTATGCTGTTGCCAATGAAACAGTAGAGATGACACAACAATTGAATGATGCTTCCACGAAAGACGAAGTTAACCGGGTTCAAATACCTGATGTTTACCAGAAATCGGAGAGATGGTTACCATTAGCCTGGATCAGAGAAGGAGTAATAGTAAAGGCAAGAGAAGATAATAGCTCATATGGAACTGTATCTTTTGATAATGGTGTATTGTGGAAAAATGTGATTAATATCGAGTTGGAGCGTCTTGCTGCCAAACTTCAATTGAAGTTGAGAAGAAGTAATGCGAAGAACAAAATTCTTTTGAGAGCGGCTACCTTTTATTCTTATCCGTCTTTTTCTTATTTATATCCATTAAATTACGACGGGCTATTTTTAGGATATGACCACATGATAGATAGGGATATAGAGATATCATCTGTTGATGATGGTACGGAGAATTACACTGTCATACGTTCCAATTATCTGATAGGAGAATTACTGGGGATGGGGACACCTTGTTATGTTAAGGTGACTTTTCTTCGTGATGGCGTACCGGAAACTCATAAATTATTAATCGGTCAATCTCAAAGGAATAAATATTATCAATTAATGGGCACCATCACGACGAGTGGGGTCGTGATTGATAATATTGTTGCTTTGCCTTGGGGAGATGCTACTGACAACATTGATGTTTCCGGCGTTGAAATTCAATTTTCCAAGGTAGAGGTTCCTTATTCTTATGAAACAGAGAGTAATGTTCATTTTGTGACAAAAAATATTGCGGAAGAAAACATTCGTTTATCAGATGGTTTGTATTCATCGGATGGTACAGTAGTAAATGTGAGTTCTAAGTTTGATATGCGTAAGACAAAACTGACATATTCTTATGATAAGACAACCGGAAGGGGAAGTGGGATTCTGACAATAAAACGTAAGACAGCAGCTGTGACTTCGGATACTTTGCTGATTTATGCAGCCGGACTTCGCAGAACGATTATAGTGAATGGGCTTGGAATAGCAGGTTCCAATGTTTATTGGGATGAATTAAAACAGCAATTGACATTTGATAATGTACCTCAGAAAGGGAAAAAAGCACCTCATGAACATTATCAAGGTGTATATTTCAAATATGGTGGAATGGTTGCCCGTTCGGGAGGAAGTAATAACCAATCATCAGAGATTATATGGAACGCTTCAGGTTCCATATATACGGCAAGCAGTGATATTCCGTATCTTACTGATACGGATTATCCGGAGTCTATGTCAAATATGCCTTTCTCTCCGAATAATGATATAGGGGATATCTGTGTATTTTTATCAAGAAGGGGTATTGCACCCGGATCAGAGAAAGGAATGAAATGGAAAACGCCTACCAGGGACGATTGGCGAGCTGTTATCTCTGCCAAAGTTAAGAAAACAGAAGGAATTTGGACTGATATCGGTGAAAACTCAGATTGGAGTGGAAATACTTCCTTGGAACAAGGTGTCAGAATTGACGATCGATATTTTTTTCCCGCCAGTGGCTCTGCAAGTGTGAGCGGTGGATATTTTCAGAAAGGTTGTTATATCCGATATATGTGTAGTTCCCCTAAAAGTGGAGAACGGATGTATACGTTCCAGCAAGATCAGGATGGTAGCCCATTCATTCATGATGGAGTATTTAGAAATGCGAATTTGATACCTGTTCGTTGTGTGGTAGATGACAGTCCCGAATCGATCAAGCCTTTATATATGTTGACTTATGATATAGATGAAGCACATGCCAGTACAACTGTGAGTTCGGGAAATATATTTATCAAAAAACAATATGCTGATGCTGGCAGTAGCATAACACTTTCTGATCAGGTTTTAACTTCTTCAGACGGTAGACTCCATACCGGTTGGGTTGTGGATGGAAAAGAGTATACGTTAGGGGCTGTTATTTCTAATGTGAATAAAGATCTGGTTGTCAGACCCAAATGGGGCCCCCGTAGTATAAATTGAATTACGTCCTTGTTTTATGTATAAAAAGAAATCTATGAAATATATAGGTATACTGTTCGTTCTGTTTATGTTTTTATATGCATGTACGGACGAAAATATTATTAATGATGCTTCAGGATGTATACCTGAAGCACCTGAAGGGAAAGCTAATATTGTTGTAAAGTTTCAATCGGGTTCTTTCAATAAACCGGTTACCAAAGCAACAATTCACAATGATGGTGATTTTGATAATCCATGGGTATTATCATTTAAACTGCCGGCCGGAGGAGCAACAACTTCGGATGCTGTTTTTGTGGAGGCTGTACCGACTAAACAAATAGCCGGTCAGATGATTGTGCAGCTATCAGTAAGTAATGAACCGCATGTGTTGTATTTTGTTGCGAATGCGGATGCAATGATTATGAGTAAAAAGGAGTCTTTCAGTGGGAAAACATATGATGAGATATCCGGTCTGCTGACATTTGGTGATCCGGTTTCATCGGGAGGTGCAGGATTGACTCCACTTTCCAATCCGCAGGGAAGAATTCCTTTTGTTAATGAGAAGATTCCAATGACTTCAATGATTCGGGTCGATAAAATAGAGAAAAATATGTCATTGGGACAAGTGGTGAATTTGAGCAGAATAGTTTCTAAACTATACATTGATGCGACAAAAGCGAATCAGAAAAATAGTTTTATATTGACAGGATTCACAGTTGTCGATGTCCCGTCAGTGGGATATTTTGATAATATGCTTCCAATTGATAGGGTGACGCCTCAGGAGGTTGTTGATTATGGAACGAAAGATGATACTGCTACTCGTCTTTCAGGACTGATAATTAGTGATATTGTGGGAAATACTACTAAGTCGGATGTTTCTGACCGTCCGGTTTATGTATATCCATTCTTGACCGGAGATAATAGAGGTGGAGAGTATGGGATCATTTTGTCAGGACATTTTGGTAGTAATGTTGATAGATATTTTTACGTGAAGCTTGGTGGTCCTAAAAGTAGTGCACAATTAAATAAGCCCAATGTCAGCTATAAAATCAATGTAGAGTCAGTGGAGAATAGGGGATATGCTACTATTGAGGAGGCTTTAGTGAATTATCAACCGGGTACAGGGGTTGTATGCCGGGTTACTTTGCTGGATGATTTTCATGAATTAGTGGCTAACGGACAATATTATTTAGGCCTGTCGAATTCAGAGTTTTGTTTTTATGCGGACGGAGAACAAAATGATATTATAGTAACTACAGTCACTACAAATGCTTATGATAGAGGGAATGTGGCACCTTCGTCGTCCATCGAATTGCTTAACGCAAGAGGGATGGAACTGGTAGCTGGACAAACAATAAACTCTAACTCAACAGATATTAAGGTTAACTTTACTAATCCTGTTTCGGCTGAAGGAACTGTTAGAGTTACAATTGGTAATTTGGTGAAAGATATATCTGTGACTAAACAGAATGTTTTTCTTTCCAACTATGAATCCGGTAATAATGGAGTACTAATTGGAGAACATATTGTTAGTGCATATATTCAATCTGATACCCAATCCGGCAATGGAAACGTAGGCTTAGCCACTATGATCAATTCTTTGGATAGACGGACTGAGATAGAGACATCTTTAGAAGGAGGTACTGATTTATATTTGTTTTATCGAAGACGCATTGGAAATCAGGACCTAAAAATCTGTGCGTATAATAGTATGGGGAATACCCGCTTGATCGAATTAAAAACATCATTGCCTCAATTTGCCGGGTCGAATATTTATTGGGACGGAACAAAACTAACTTTTGATGATACCCCGGGTGAGGGGCAGAGAGCACCTCATGAACGTTATCAGGGGCTTTATTTTAGATATGGATCTTTATTTGCGTTAGGAGGAGGTGCCTCCACTCCGGAGGTTATTTTTAATCCGACTGGTGAAATATATGATATTAGAAATATCCCTTATGCTATTAATGAAATAGTCCCGCCATTGGATCAAAGCAATAGAGAGGATAATTTATTCGGATTGAATATTGATGACTATTCGAAAGGAATTGGAGATATTTGTAGATATATGACCGCAAGAGGATGGGCACCTCCTGGAAAGAAATGGAAGACTCCATCGGGATATGAATTGAAAACTTTAGAGAACAATGACGATTTACTTACAACGATAGGTCCCTATGGTGAGGATAATTCCAAGTCCCATCAATGGGGACAATACGAAGTATCAGCAGGTACGACTTTATTAAATATTTATTTTCCTGTATCCGGTTTGAGAGATAATAGTAATGGTAGATTAACCTATTTATCTTCTAATGCACATTATAGTTCTTCTTCTGCAACGTCAACTAATGCCTGTGTTGCTATAGTAGGGGGACAAGGAGATTTTCTTGTCTTCGGTAATTCGGGGAGATATTGGTTTAGGACAGTGCGGTGTGTTGTCGATGATTCGCCTGAACCTGTAACTCCGATATATACGCTTTCGTATGATGTGAATAAGCAAGAAGGAGAGGATATTGTCATTCCGGAAGGAGCTAAATTACTAAGGCAGCATGTGGAGCAGAATGGTTCTATCCAACTTTCTGGTATCAGATTGGAAGCTTCTGGACGGGTTCATGTCGGCTGGAGCATTAATGGTAAAGAGTATGCCTTAGGAGGATTGGTTAGTAACATAACTTCAGATTTGGTGGCTAAAGCTGTTTGGGTAAAGGGGTATTGGGTCGGTAATTCAATCTGGGCTCCTGGAAATTTACGTTCTGGTAAATTTGCTACTGCGCAGGAGTACATAAGTAAAGTTTGGAATGGAGGAGACTATTATAATTGGAATTGTAAGGATCCTTTGGATATTAATACGGACGAGATTTATACCGGATGGAATCCTTTGAATGATCCATGTCCGGTAGGTTGGAAAACACCGTCAAAAGCGGATTTTGATAATTTGGTTAGTGCTGGATATGTATATGGATTAAAGAATGGTGTAGCAGGCTATTGGTTTGGAACAGCAACATTGCCTGCTACAGAAAAACAAGATGATTACTTATTTATGCCATCTAAAGGTGGATATAGAAATCTGAACTCAACAAGTCTTGCTCAAGTAGAATCTTACACAACATATTGGAGTACGATAAAAAAAGATGAAGGAGAAACTAACCCTTACTTGTTAGAACTAAAGGCTGACAATTCTGGTATACGTGTTCGTACTACACATTCTACACGTTATGGAGTACATGTGCGTTGTATCAAGGATATGGATTAGTACCGGACACACTAAACTTTACTATGTTGACTATGGTCTGTGAAGATAGTAGTAATATTTCGTTTCTTTCATACCTCTTATATCAATGATTGATATAAGAGGTATTTCTAAAAGAGGCTGATTGGTTTTATTCTTTAGAAGAATATTATATCAATAAAAAGAAGGGAGTTCAGTCTTACCAATAAAATTTGTATAACGGAAACTTAAAGAGGAGTCTCAATAATTCCCGTCTGTGAAGATAGGGATTACTATTTGTTTTGTTTGTGTGTAGTACCCTTCTATATCTGGTGTGATAAGAAGGGTACTTTTTTCGAAACTCCTTTATATCTTTTTTATATCGTAATAGTGGTATGAAAGCTAAGTATTCACTACATTTGCGCAGATTATGATTGCCGATAGATTATGAAAAGAGGAAAACTATTGATACTTCCCTTATTGGGAACCCTTATACTGACAAGTCTTTTTTCCTGTGGTGTAGACCGCTGGCCGGAATATTATCCGGAGACGGGACGTGACATTTGGATAGATAGTGTGATGCGTCAGGAGTATTTATGGTATAAAGACATGCCTTCACCTGCCGCTCCGGATTACTTTCAGGAGCCGGCAGAATTTCTAAAAAAGGCTGTTGCTTCCATGGATAAGGGCTTCAGTAATATTGACTCTCTGCTTGACGAGCCTATCCCAAGCTATGGCTTCGACTATAGCTTATACAAAGTGCTTGATAACGATACGGCTTATAATGCTCTGATTTCTTATGTTGTTCCAGGGTCACCGGCCGAAGAGGCCGGATTGAAGCGTGGGCATTGGATTATGATGCTGGATGGAGATTATATCACCAAAAAGGTAGAGCCGGAATTGCAACAAGGAGGTGTCCGGACGCTTCAAATAGGTGTATATAAAGAGGTAGTTGGGGAAGATGGCAAAACAACTGGTAGTGTCGTACCGATAGGGGACACAACGATATCTGCTTCACGTTCTTTGACCGATAAGCCTGTCCATTATTTCGATGTTATCCCTTGGGATGGAAAAACGGTTGGGTACCTGATGTACAATGAGTTTAAAGCGGGATCAACAGCGGATAGCCAGGCCTATAATGACGATTTACGGAAAGTTTTCCGGAAATTCCAGACAGATGGTGTAAATGAGTTTGTGTTAGATCTCCGATATAACACCGGTGGCAGTTTAGATTGTGTACAGCTGCTCTGCACTATGCTTGCACCGGCTGATAAAATGAATCAATTGCTTGCTTTATTGAGGTATAATGATAAACGTGTAGAATCGAATCAGGATCTGACGTTCAATCCGGAACTTATCCAGTCGGGTGCAAATCTCAACTTATCTACTGTTTATGTATTGACTACCAATGCTACGAGAGGAGCTGCGGAGATGGTTATCAATTGCCTTAACCCTTATATGAAGGTGATATTGATAGGAACTCAAACTGCGGGAGAATATGTTGCTACAGAGCCTTTTGTTCATCCTACGGATCGGTTCATCCTGAATTTAGCTGTATGTAATGTATTCAACGTACAAGAAAAATCGGATTATGTCAACGGTTTCAAACCTGCATATGAATATAACGAGGATTCTTATTTAAGCACTTATCTGCCTTTTGGTAATACGAATGAGACATTGCTGAGTGTAGCATTGAAAACAATGAGTGGTGTATCGGAAAACGGAGGAGGAGAGGGAACAACACGTATGGTTGTAACGAAGAGACTTATGAAATTCCATCCTCGCCGCGGATTGACTTTGGGAATATCGGAAAAGTAATCTGTCATTTTGTATTTTAGAAATGCGGAGAGACGTTTCTTTACGGACTGACGATGACAAATAGAATAAAAACGCGTGGATTTTGCAATAGCATAATTCATGCGTTTTGCATTTGGGAAATATTGTGCCCACGATGAAGGGCAATTGACGAATGTTGTAATAAAATTGAATGCTGAAATAGCGGAATGGTTCCAAAATGCTATTCTCCAGATGTTCATCTATAGTTGAATTCTGGAAGAAAATTGCCTTTTTTTGGTTCGGTTTATCATTTTTCTCACGACTTGACCTTGTTTTGCTTTCTGAAATTAATATCCTGAAAACAGAAAGTTAACTTTCTGTTTTCAGGATATTAATTTTCTCTTGATAAGAAGTTCGTTCTTTATTTTTACGATGTTAACTTCTTGTTAACGACTTCCGGCTTTCATCCTATAAATATGCGGAATATTTGCATCTTACTTGCCGATTCATTCCTGTTTCGCTGTTTTTTGAAAAATGAATAGTTAGTCAAAATGGACTTTCTACGATTTTCTGATCAGGATCTGAGGATATTGCTTGTATAATGTCAATCGTCAAGTGTAGATACAGATATATACTTTGCAGCTATTTCACATAGTTAATCAGCCATTTTACCATTTCCGGATCATAATGTGAGAAGAATAGACTTTTTTCATTGTCAAGTGCGGCTATAACCGTCATTTCTCTTTCTGTCAAACTGAAGTCAAAGACATTGAAATTCTCAATCATACGTTCTTTATGTGTAGACTTGGGTATTACTACTATGCCACGCTGGATTAAGAAACGTAGAGCAACTTGTGCAACCGACTTTCCATATTTGACACCAATGGCGGCCAAAGTCCCGTTGGTGAAAAAATCATTTCGACCTTCGGCAAACGGTCCCCAAGCCATTAGTTCTGTGCCGTATTCCTGCATGACTTCCTGTAGTTTTCTTTGTTGATTGAATACATGGGTTTCCATTTGATTCACCGCTGGCTTTATCTCGCAGAATTCTGCCAGATCGACAAAGCGGTCGGGATAGAAATTGCTGACTCCGATAGCTCGCACTTTACCTGTTTTGTTTGCTTCCTCCATGGCGCGATAAGTGCCATAATAATCATTGAAAGGTTGGTGAATCAAAAGCAAATCGATATAGTCGGTTTGCAATTTTTGCAGAGATTCCTCAATAGATGCCTTTGCTTTTTCGTAGCCTGCATTCGATATCCAAACTTTCGTAGTGATAAATAGATCTTTGCGGGGAATGTTTGATTTTCGGATGGCATTTCCCACGCCTTCTTCGTTTCCATAGGCTTGGGCTGTATCGATCAGCCGATACCCTACACTGATAGCATCTGATACGCATCTTTCACACTCTTCGGGAGTTACTTGATATACTCCGTACCCTAAAATCGGCATTTCAATGCCATTGTTCAGTTTTACATATTCCATAATCATATATTATTAGATTACACATTTACCGGCATTAGACTGATCATTCAGTTGTTTTTGCCTTTTTGATTCAAATGCAAAAATAGTCGGTTTTGTTCGTTGATATAGGATATGGATTACAGCTTTTATTACCTTTATTACGGATTAAAAAGTATTATTGCATTATGTTTACCAGATGGTTTGAAAACACTTATAAGATAAACTTGTTCCAACTGTTGTCATAATAAAAATTGTGGTTATCTTTGCGTTCTACTAAAAAAAGTTTGGATGTTTAAACTTAAGAAGGATTCCGTGAAGTAAATAACCTTTTAAACGTAAGTTTGAGGTTATGCTGCAATTCTGGCTCAGGCATATTTTTTGTCTGAGATATTTTCATATATATACATTAATAAATTAAAGCATCATGAATAACGATAATAAATCAATTCACGAATTCGATTTCGATTTAATCTGCGAATATTTCTCAAGTATAAAACGACAGGGGCCTGGCAGTCCTGAAGTGACCATTAAAGCTCTTAGTTTTATTGAGGATCTGAACGAAAATTCTCGTATAGCTGATCTTGGTTGTGGTACAGGCACTCAGACAATGACATTAGCCGGGCATACATCCGGACAAATCATAGGTTTAGATTTGTTTCCTGCTTTTATAGACATTTTCAACTACCATGCCAGTCAGTTGAGCTTACAAGATCGGGTAAAGGGAATTGTAGGTTCAATGGACAATCTTCCATTCAGTAGAGAAGAGTTGGACTTGATCTGGTCCGAAGGAGCAATTTATAATATAGGTTTTCAGCATGGGCTGAAAGAGTGGTGGCAATATTTGAAAATAGGGGGCTATATCGCTGTCTCAGAAGTTTCCTGGTTTACTGATAAACGGCCTGCCGAGATTAATGATTTCTGGATGGATGCTTATCCTGAGATAGATACTATTCCCAATAAGGTTGCCCAAATGCAAAGGGCCGGGTATATCCCTGTTGCCTGTTTTATTTTACCTGAAAACTGTTGGATAGAACATTTTTATACTCCACAAGTAGAAGCCCAGGAGAATTTTGTGCAATAAATCGGGAACAGTCGCAAAGAAAAGCAAAGTTTAGCTTAAAAATAAGCAGGTCAGCATCTTAGTAGCAAAGCGGAAAGAAACAGCCATAGGCAAAAAAAGCCCCGAAAAGTAGGGTTAAGTCATAGTTCAGGTACTAAGTCATTACCTAATCCATGACACCCTACTATAACGGTAACAAGTTCTGTTTCACTATTTTGCGTAATTCTTCATAACTCGTGGTAACGGGAAAGTAATTACCTTTACAAACGAATATTTAGAGTTATGAAAACAAAGAGAAGCACCTTTAAAGTCCTGTTCTACGTGAAGAGAACAGCAGTGAGAGTAAGTGATGGAAAAGCCCCTGTAATGGCACGTATCACCATTGACGGCGATATTGCCACGTTCAGCGCAAAGCTGTTCGTCACCCCTTCCTTGTGGAACGCCGAAGCCGGAAAAGTAAGCGGCAAGTCCGCCGAAGCCTTGGAGATCAACCCGCAGTTGGAAGAGATCAAAGCCCGCATCAACAACCACTACTACCAGATACTCCGGGCGGACGATTTTGTCACTTCCGAGAAGGTGCGCAATGCCTTTTTAGGCATCGGCGTGATGGAGAACTGCATCCTTAAAGACTTCCAGACCATGAACAAGGAATTTGGCGAAATGGTGGAAAAGAAACTCCGTGCGAAGTCCACCTATAACAAGTACCTGACCGTTTACAAGCACCTCGAAGCCTTCATGTGGGAGAAGAGGAAGCGTACCGATATGGCTTACAAGGAACTGACGAAAGACTTCATAGACGATTTCGACAGCTACCTGCGGAACGAAAAAGGATTGAGCGCAAACACCCTCTGGATTTACACCATGCCCATCCTCAGCCTGACCGATAAGGCTTGGCGCAGGGGAATTATCCGCACCGATCCGTTCAGCGAGTACAGCCTTGAAATGGAGGAAACCGACCGTGGCTACCTCACGGAAGAAGAACTGAAACTGATTGCCAATACCGTGTTTGTGGATAAGCAGACAAACCTTGTCCGTGACATGTTCCTTTTCGGCTGTTTCACCGGATTGAGCTACATAGATATAAAGACACTCACCTATGACAAGATCCAGCGTATGGATTTTGACGGCGAAGAATGGATTATCACCCGCAGGACAAAGACCAAAGTATCGAGCAACGTCCCCCTGATGGAGATAGCCAAAGAACTGATCGAACGCTACAAAGGGCTTGCAGAAGATGATTTCGTGTTTCCGATGCCGAGCAACGGTACTTGCAACGACTACCTTAAAAAGATAGCCGCCGTTTGCAAAATCAACAAGGAAGTCACCTTCCACCTTTCGAGGCATACCTTCGCAACGACGGTCTATCTCTGCAACGGTGGCACGATTGAGGCACTTTCAAAGATACTCGGTCACAAGCATATCAGCACCACCCAAATATACGCCGAAGTGACCAACAAGATGGTAAGCTCCGATTTCCGTTCGATCTCCGGCAACCTTGCTGCCATGCAGAAGAAAGTCCTTGACAGGAAACAGAAAAAGGTCAGCAAGCAGCAGGCGGCAGCCTTGCGTGAAACCGCCTGATTCCTTCCGGGAAGTGCAAAACACAGCAAAGGCAGGAACTCTAAAATGGAACTCCTGCCTTTGCTGCATTTATTCATGCACCGCTTTCGGAAATCAAGTAGAACTTTTCCCCCGTTTGCTCTTTCGCTTCATTTGCACATAGTTTTCTTCCAGCATACGCAACAAGTCCGATTGCCTATACAGCGTTTTGCCCGGCAACGAAATGAACGGGATAATCCGTTGCGCCCGGTAGTCCTGCAAAGTACGGGTAGTGATGTGCAATATCCTGCACACATCTTCCCCCGTCAGGTACACCTCACCGTTCATCACCGGGTGAAAATTCGCCGTTACGTTATCCACGTACTTCGTGCCCCGTTCCAGAGCCTCAAAGTACGCCTTTACCTCTTCCATGTCCTTTGTAATTACTTCCATATCATTCATCCTCTATCAGTTCCTTGCTCATTGCCGTTAAGAACGCTTCCACATCTTCCAGCCTGTAATATATCTTGTGGTTAATCTGGCTGTATGCCAACAGCCCGCCGTCACGGTACGTCTGCAATGTCCGTTTGCTCACGTTCAGCTTCTCGCACACGTCCGCATTATCCAGCCAGTTCATCTTTTCCGGCGGTCTGTACCGTGAACACAACTGTTGTAAATGCTCGCTGAACCGATTGAACTTCTCTTTCATTTCCTCAAAGGTCTTTTTCTCGATAGTCACTATTTCCATATCCGATAATTTACTGTTGCCCGCAAATATACAGACTGTTACGGGTGCTTCGGTGCGTTTATGTACCGCTTGTCCGTGTTTTGCTCCACGCTTGTAGCTTTGTCGTGTCCGAAGTGGTGCAAAACGAAGCAGAGAGCAACATATTTTCTTGCAGCCAGCATATTTTTTCCGTTTTTAATTGGTCGGTTCTACGGGAATCCATTCCTTTGCAAACAAACAACACGTTTAACTATGGAACGCCCTATATTTGTAGCACAATACACCTTTCCCCTTACCCTCGAAACCGTCGAGGAAGAACGCCGTATTTTAGGCAAAGTCTCCCTTCGGTGCGAGTACGTGATCCGTTTCGAGGACGACGGCAAATTCTATTTCCTGCTCGATACCTATTCCGATTACGAAGCCCAGTTCGCCCGTTACGGATGGTATATCGTCAGCCAGACCTATTTCAACGAAAGGCTGACCATCGGCATGGGCTTGTACGAAAGCGGGCATTTGGCAGGCTTCATGTACTATTTGAAGTCCGGCAGCGAGGACGAAGCCCGTTTCTGGAACAACGTTCTCATCTTTACCTTCCTAAACGATTTCCGCAAAGCCTTTTACCCGTTGGATAACCGTTTTCAGGGCTTTTTCCGTCTGGACGGCAGCCTGTGCCTTTACCTGTATGATTATTGCCCTGTCCGGCGCAACGACAAGATCACCTTTGAGGGCAAGAAGGTTTCCAACCTCATTTTCAAATTCAAGTCCGGGCACGAAACCGACCTTGCCGTCAAGCTCTTTTCCATCGCTATCAGCCGCATCCGTGCCATTCAGGAGAACAAGCACCGTGCCGTACTCGTTCCTATCCCCGCATCCACCCGTGAGAAGAACCGCATCCGTTACGAAGAGTTTTGCCGGAAACTATCGGCGGACATCGGAATAGCCGACGGCTACGGGGCTATCACACTCACCGCCGACCGTCCCCAACTCAAAGGCACGCACGGGCAGGACAAGACCGTCAACCTGCAATTTCATCCTGAATATATCAAGGACAAATGCGTCTTGTTACTGGATGATCTCTTGACAACTGGCGAAGGATTCATACAGACACGCCGCAGATTGATCGAACACGGAGCGAAGTTTGTAATCGGTCTGTTCCTTGCCAAGACCATCGCTTTTGAGGACGAACAGGAATAATGACGGGTAAATAAGGTGGAGATAATACGATGATGTCCCATGATATGTGGTAGGGATATTCTTTGGGCGTTCCCGTAAACGGTCGGGCTTTCCGTTACAAGTCCTCGCCGAAGCTGTGGGCTTTCCCCTGCAATCCCTAACGTGTAAATGCGCCTTGCCTACATTACATTCTTTATTCTATTTATTCTATTTATTCTATTTATTTTATTTACTCCCCCCCACCCGTCAGCGGTATAGGTCTGTTCCAGCTTCCCGTACACCTTCAAGCACTCCGGCAGGCTCCATGCCCGAAAGTGTGCGCAAAGTCGGAAAGGACAAACGGAACACATTCGCCCGTGCTGTCCCCCGGAGCTTCGCCTACGTGCGAAACTTTCCGTGCGCCATCCCGTTCAAATAAGTTCCCCTGATGTTTGTCCCGGCAGCCCCTTATTGTCTTACCCGTTTTTGCAACCGTTATTTTCTTCTTTGGGCTTTGCCGTGACTGAAAGGATAACCCTTTGTCTGCGGAACTTTCCGCCCGTTTACGCCACTGCCATCACACGGCCATCCGCAAAAGCCGGATAGCTGATTGCTCTGTCCGTTTACCGTAAACCGGACGAAAAGCACCTCGCCAACCCACACAACACATTGTCGTGGTGTACCCTTCTCTCTAATCCGATAAATCGGCAAAAGAAGAATCCCCCACGCCAAAGAGTTGTCTTTCCACCCCGCATTACTAATCCGTTTTTCTTTTCCTTTCCGGAAACGGAACTTTCCGGTTTTCATAACACACTTTCCTGACTTGTACCGATAAGTAATCTATCACTCATTCAATTTACTGAAAGGTTGAATTTTTCCCCTTAGGGCTGACTGGGAAAACATTGACGAAGGTAGGCGGGGGCGAAAGCAAATCCGCAAAAAATGCCAAATCTCCACCCTACGGGTAGTATTTACCATTTTTTCAGATAATTGCAATTCTCCCTTTCCGCTCTTGATTATTGTCAATGTTCTTCCCAATCAGCCAAAGGGAAAAAATTTGGTTGGGGCGGCAAGCGATGATAACAAAAACAAGTAGTAACAATTTAATTTTTTGAGTTATGGCAGCAGATTTTTCAGAAGCAGCAATTTATGTAGGCACATACGCCAAGTACAATGCAGGTTCACTTTTCGGCAAATGGTTCAATCTCTCCGATTTTGCCGACAAAGACGAATTTATGGAAGCGTGCAAGGAACTCCACAAAGACGAGGAAGACCCCGAATTTATGTTTCAAGACCGCGAAAACATACCCGAAGAACTTGTTAGCGAAAGTTGGATTTCAGAGATATTTTTTGAGCTACGAGACAAAGTGGAAGAAATGGATTCAACCGTGCAGGAAGCCTTTTCCGCTTGGTTGGATTACGAAAGCAGGGATTTAAGCAAAGCCGATGCGGACGACCTTGTAAAAAAATTCACTGATGAATATATCGGGCAATATGACGAGGAAGAAGATTATGCCCGTGAAGTAATAGAACAATGTTACGAGCTACCCGATTTTGCTCTGAATTATTTCGATTACGCAGCTTTCGCCCGTGACTTGTTCAATGACGGTTACAAGTTCCTTGACGGTTTTGTGTTCTGTGCCTAAATACTAACAAGGGCGGAGCAATCCGCCCGCAACACCCAATAAAATGAAAACTATACTCATTTACAAACTGATATACCGCCTTATCCTTTGGTCTGTGGTGATTTACTTTTTCACCACCACCGCAGGGCAGTTTTTCGCCTTATTCTTTGCCGTACTCCTGTTTTACTTCGTGGCACGGTTCATTTTTGCCCTTGTTTGGCGGTTGTTTGTGGGTATCGTGTTCGTTCTGATAATCATTCTTTTAATATTCTGAATTATGGAAGGAAAGAAATTCAAGCACAAATTTTTGTCATATCTCACCTGTGAAGTCGTGACGGAAACCCGCAAGGGGTACAAGGTTTTAGAAACCCAAACATTCAGCGGACGGAAGAAGCCCAAGACAAAGACCGCCTATTATTTCAACGTTGATTTTGACAAACAGCGTGGCGTATGGGAAGAAATAACCGAGTAATAACAATCTAAAATACACCAATATGGAAACAAAGACATTCATCAAGAACGGAGCAGCCGAGACCAAACTTTTTGGCGAAGAAACTTATATACAGTGCTGTTTGGGAGCATTTCGGGGCGAAATATACTTCGATTACAAGTACCGTCACACCAACGGGCAGAAGTTTACAACCCTACGCAGGACGTTGGTACAATGCCGTGCCGAGCGTGATTTTTGGCTAAGGGAAAAGACCGTTTCTTTTTCGGGACACCGAGCCGAGAGAATGACAAGAAACAGCCCCGACACACAAAAACGGCTGATAGATATAGGCTTCGACACCTATACAGCGATAACCGAACTTTGCAAACGTGACTATCATACGTTTTTATCGGGCATGGCGAACGGCTTCGACCTTATCGCAGCCGAGGAAGTTCTGAACGCAAAAAAGACGTTTCCTTACATTCAGCTAAAATGTGTACTTCCGTTCAAAGGACAGGCAGACCGATACACCCAAGCCGACAAACAGCGTTATAACGCCATTTTAGCCCAAGCGGACGAAGTGATACTATTACAGGATGAATATTCAGACCGTTGTTTCTTGCGACGTAACAACTACCTGTTGGATAATTCCGCTTATCTCGTAGTCTTTTACGACAGCATCCCAACGGGCGGAACTGCCTACACGTTACGCCATGCGATAGAAAGAAAGATACAATTTCAAAACGTATGCTATAACCGCAAATAAGGCTCACAAGGGCGGAGCAGTCCGCCCGCTACTTTCTTTCGGTGAGCCGGAGCGGTGAAAGAAAGATAGCAAAGAAACCATTTTATCAAACAGAATTTTAATCAACTTAAAAATAACAGAATTATGAAAGCAACAGTAAATCAATCAGCAGCAGAGAGAAACATCACATGGGTATCATTGGCAAACATTCAGCCGAGCAGTTTTAACCCCCGTAAATATTTCAGCGAACCCGCCCTGTATGAACTGGCGGAAAGCATCAAACAGCAGGGAGTTTTGCAGCCTATCACCGTGCGCCCGATAGCCGATACAGACCGTTACGAGATTGTTTTCGGTGAACGCAGATACCGTGCATCCGTCATTGCGGAAATGGAACAGATACCCGTCATTGTTTCGGAACTGACGGACGATGCAGCCGAAGATGCAGCCATAGCCGAGAACTTGCAGCGTGAGGACGTGACACCCATAGAGGAAGCCAACGCCTACCAGCGCATGATTGAAACAGGAAGGCACACCGTAGCAACATTGGCGGTACGTTTCGGCAAGAACGAGAACTATATCCGCACACGTCTAAAGTTCACCGCCCTAATCCCCGAAATAGCTGAATTATTGGAAACGGACGAAATCACCATCAGCGTGGCAGCCGAAATCTGCCGTTACGGGGAAGATATACAGCGTGAAGTGTACGAGAAACATTTGCAGGACGGGAATAACTACAACAGTTGGCGGGGGCTGAAAGCTGCCGATGTTGCCAAACGGATAGAGAGTAACTATACCACCGATTTACGGTATTACTCCTTTGACAAGACCGAGTGTGCAACGTGCGCCCACAACACGAATAACCTGCTTTTGTTTGCCGATGGCGGCTGCGGACATTGCGCCAACCGCACTTGTTTGGCTGAAATGAACGCATCTTTCCTCATGGAGAGAGCCGTCCAAATCATGCGGCAAACCCCGAACGTTTCCCTTTGCCGTGACCGTTACAGCACCAACGAAACAGTGATAGAACGGTTAATCGCTTTAGGGTACGAGGTTGAAAGCCTTGAAAGATACACCGCTTTCCCCGTCAGCCCCCAAGAACCCAAAGAGGAAAATTTCAACAACCCCGAACGATACGAGGAAGCCCGCACCCGTTACGAGCAGCAATGGGCGGACTATATGGAGAAAGAGGAAGAAATCACAGGGCGGAGCGAAGCGGGAGAAATCACCGTTTACGCCAAGATAGGGAAACAGGAGATTACTTTCTGTTATGTGGAGAACGCAACCGAAGCGGACGGAACGCCCACCGAAACCACCCTTTCACCCGTTCAGAAGTTGGAGAAGCAGGACGAGCGCAACAAGGAGATAGCCGTAGAAAGGACGGTTGAAGATACCAAACGGCAGATAATGGAAGCCGACATAACGGGCGGTAAGTTCAGTGCGGACGAGGAAAAGATACTTTATTTCTTCATGCTCTCCAATTTGCGGAGCGAACATTTTGCAGCCGTAGGCATCACCGAAGAAGGGAAACACTACCTCACGGACGAGGACAAAATGAATATCGTGGAAAATCTCACCGTCAGGATAAAGACCATTATCCGCAGGGATTATCTGATAGCCAATTTCCGAAGTGCATACGGCAACAATACCGAAGCATCCCTTTTGCTTGACTTCGCCCGTAAGCACATGCCCGAAGAACTTTCAGCCATCGAAAGCGGATATAACGAAGTGTACGAGAAACGACACCAACGCATCGAGGAACGCAAAGCCGTTCTTTTGGTACAGGAAAAGACAAAGGCAAAGGAGAATGAAATCATCCAACCCGAAGAACAACCGCAACCCGAAGGGATTGCAGCCTAACCCAACAGAGAGCAAGGGCGGAGCAATCCGCCCGCTACTTTCTTTCTACTCTTTTGTTTCATCGCCGGAAGTTCGGGACGGGTAGCGATCCGCCCGGACTTCTTTTTTTACCGCCCTTTGTTTTTTACCGGATATTTTGCCGGACTTCTTTCTTTCGTGAGCCGTAGCGGAAAAGACAAGAAGCAAAGAAACCACTTTTCAACCGGATTTTTTCACTACTTTCTTCCGTGAGCTGTGGCGGGAAAGTAAAGTAGCAAAGAACCTTCGTGGCAACCTTAACGACATAAAAAAGGCTATATCCGAAAATATAGCCCTTCTTGTCATCCTATTTTTATTACTCTATCTCTTCCCCCCCCCACAATTCCTTGTCAGTGGGAGCGTGTGCCATTTCATACCAACTCCACCCGAAAGAAAGGAGCAGAACCGCACCGTAGGCTATTAACCATCCAGCCATCATATCCGCAATCCTTTTTTCCGTTCCTGCCGGATAGCCGAGAAAGAAAAGTCCTGCTTTTCCCCGTCTGTAAATCCCATCCGTTTAAATTCCTCTTTCGCCTGTTCGCACCCCATATCTATATTAAGAAGATACACGCCCGGAACTGTATTGTCTTTCATTGTTTACCTTTTTAGTCATTCTTCCGAATTGTCATTATTAAAACTTAGCTCCAGTTCCACCGTCTGCCCGAACGAATCTTCCACCCACACCTTCAAACTGCTCTGATCGTCCGACTGCGAAGTAAAATACAGCCGGAACGTTTCTTTCTCCAGCGGGTAACGGTCATTCGGCAGCAGCACCGTGCCATCCTCTGTTTTCAATGTGCCTTTCCCGTCATACAGGAACCACCGTATCGTGTACTCCGTATCTTCCCAACGTCCATCCCGTTTGAGTTCACAGCGGATTTCCGCCGTTTCGTTCACCTTCAGTTTTTTCGGGACGGGCATCGTTTCCACCGTGAACGGGTATCTCGTCTGAATATCCAACTGGCTATTACAGGCACACACAAGCACGAGGGCGGCCACTATGTAGCAGCCCACGAGCATTTGATAAATTATCTTCTTCATATACTTTGCAATCAATTAGTTATTATCGAATCATAAACCTAATTCCCACACCGACCTGCGAGTGAAATTTTCCACAATCACCCCCGAACAGCATCCTTTGCCGTCCGTTTACCAGCAAGACAATCTTATCCGTCAGATACGCCGAAAGCTCCAGCGTCAGCGCACCCCCGTAAATAAAATTATCCCCGTCCGTCAGCCGTGAACCGTCCGGCATCATCGGCTCGCCCCAGTTCACCGTTTCATACCCGGCAAGGGCGGACAATCCCAGTGCCGCAAAAAATGTCTTCTTCCTATCCGAAAGGAAGTTCAGGTAATACCCGCCTTCCCCCGTGAACTGGCTGACCGGATAAAGGCAGCCCCGGTAGTCATACCGCTTTTCCAGATACTCCGCACCGACCACCCAATGATGGGCGTTCCTCGTGTAAGTGCTTACCGCTATCCCGGCATGGTAGCCGAAACCGTTACCGTTTTTCCAGCGCAGATCGTCCGAAAGTCCGCCCGTGAACTGTATTCCCCTCATTCCCGGCAGGCATCTCTGGGCGTGTGCCTGGTTAAAATGCAGGCACACCCCGAAGAACATGATAATCAACAATACCCTTTTCATACCCTTTATTTGATTTTCAGTTCGTTAATCACTTTCGCCACCACAAGGTCGGCGTTCTCCACCCGTATCGTCTGATGCCTGCCGCCGTTCTTCTCGAACAGTTCGATAACCAGAATCTTGTCGTCCGGTATGGTGAATTGCGGAACGACATACACCGTGCGCACATTGCTTTTCCCGTTCGTTACCAGTACCTCGTTATAGCTGCGTACCGGATCTATCGCCCGTTCCTGAATGGCGGTACGCTTCGGCACTTTCTTATCCACAATCTTGAACTTGATAAAGTCCGTGTTGAAAGCCACGTTCGACCTGTTCCTCGTTTCCGTATGGAAATAGAACAGCCCGTTATGCGAATGGATGGATTTCAAAAGGAACTGCACCCCGAAGCGTTTGCAACCCAGATGCTTAATTTCCCGCTTGTCCGCCTTATAGATGCTTTGCATAATCAGCTTCACCAGCAACGGGCTTTCGTTGCCCAGTTCACGGAAATATATATTCATGCGGGTATGCGAAAAGTCCGTTGTGTCCTCGTTCTCTAAAAAGTCCTTCATCTCGATGTTCAACATTTCCGGCTCATGCGCATACTTGGCATTGAAACTGTAAAAACTTCCATCCTCACAAATCACCGAGAAATTCGTTTCCCCCGGAAACCCTTCGGTCGTAGCCTTTACCCGGATCACGTTCTCCGCCCCGTCCGCTTTTCCGGCAATAATCCAGTTACTACCCAAATCCACATACTTCACCGCCGACGGGAAAATAATATGCACCGTTTTCGCAAAAGTCACCTGTACCCCGAACGGAGTAACCATCTGCCGATAGGGTAACTTCTGCGTGATCCCTTGATACAGGTCATTTCCCGCAACCGTCCGTATCGTGTCATTCACTTGTGCGTTTACACACATTACTGCGCCCATAAGCAGGGCGACCAATCCAAAAATCTTTTTCATTGTCTTTTCTTTTTAATGGTTTTATAATCTGTTTATCCGTTATTGCTGTTTAGCATAAAGCATCAATTCATACCCCGCTTTCAGATGCACTTTCACCGTCCGGAACTTCTTCGCAAGATACTGGCTGCCGCCTTGCATCACCCCCCTTGTCAAGTCCATAGCAATCTGCTGCCCGGCACTCTGCGCAAACGAAATGCTTGTCCCCAGTCCGCCGCCTATATTCGCAAGGGCTTCCTTTGCCGCTTCCTGTTCCAGCGATGAAGGGACGGACAAGCCTTTCTGTCCGTCACTGTCATACACCGCCAGTTCCACGGGCAACAAGTTCCCCCGGTATTCGATGGACGACACCACAATATCCAGCCGTTCCCCCTGTACCTTTCCCGTACCGGAAACAAGGGTATTCTGCGGAATCACAAGGTTTCCCGCTTGCAGCGGTTCGAGCAGCCGGAGCTTCACCGTCTGCCCGTCCATAATCGTCTGGTCTTGGTGGATGCACGCCCGTATGGTGTTCTTTCCCATAGCGTACCCGCTGCCGACCGCCGTATTGAACCCGTAGTTTCTCGGCTGGCTGTACGCCCGCATGAACTCCGCATCGCTCATCGGCTGTTGCAGCCCCGACACCGTTTGCTGCCGTGCCGCCTGTACCGCAACGGCGGGCTTTCCCGTCCCTTGTCCGGTATTCTGTCCGGTAACGGGAACTTGCACGATTGCGCCGCTTTGTCCTGCCTGCCCGTTCTGTCCCATGTACTTGGCGGCAAGCTCGTAGCTCTTTTCCATCAGGGCGACCTGCTCGTCTATGCCGCCCGCCTGTCCCTGCTGCGCATCCAGCCGGGCGGTCAGTTCTTCCACCTGACGTTTCAGTTCTTCCTTTTCCTCGTCCACCTTCGGCGTTTCGTAGAACGTACCGAGTTGTCGGTTGATGTCCCGGTAGGCAACCGTCGAAGAGTTCACGCCCTTTCCCCGTGACGAACCCGAATAATCCCTGAACGGCTCCCGTTCCGGCTCGCTGTCCGGCAGTTCCATTTCCACCTCGTCCGTCCCGTTATCAGCCGCAAAAGCGAAGTCCTGCAACGAGCGCACCTTGTCCGCCTGTTTCTTTTCTACCTGTGCCTGCTCGTAGGCTTTCCGCTTGTCGCCGATAATCCCGTCATTCTCCGGCAGGGGAATGTCGGCGTTGAACGCCCCGACCGTTTCCCCGCCTTCGTCCTTCTTGTCCGAAGGTGCGAAGATCAGCCACATACTACCCAAAAACAGCAACCCCATCAACGGGTACACCAACAGCTTTTTCCGCTGCTGCATCTGTTTCGGTGTCAGTTCTCTGGCGGCTTTCTTCTCCTTCCCGCCGCCTTTCTTTCCTTTGTCCCCTTTCCCCGTGTCCGGGGCTGCGGCATCCGTCACCGTTACGTGCTGCGTTACCGTTTCTTTTTCCTGATTCTGTTCTTCCATGATTTACTGGTTGTTAAAAGGATTGATTATACTGTCATTCTTTAGCCGGATGGGATCAATATGCTCTATCCCCAGTTCCCGACCGTCACTTTTTCCGATGTTGTAGATGGCTGCGACGGTCATGTACACCGACAAGCCGCCGAACACCACAAACATCACAAGGATAACCACCACCCGCTGATCCGGCGTGATACGCCCGCACAGGCGGCGGAGCTTTACGTCCGCCCAGTCCTGTATTTCAGCAATGACCTTCGCCATAAATTTTCCGACCATGCCGTTAGCGTTTGATGGTTTGCAAGTCCTTGTTCTCGGTAATCTCGAAGCCCTCGATGATGAACCCCTGCGGGTTGTTGTCACTCCTTACGGCATCCAACAACCGGCAGCGGGTGACAAGGCTTCTTTCCGTCACCGAGCTTTCACGGAGGATGATCTGGCGGGCGAACGTCCGCACGTTGTACGGGTACTTGTCAAAGTCGCACCGCACGCTATCAATCTGTACCATCTGGTTGATGTTCCCCGAAATCACCCGGTTATAATACCCCTTTTCCGAGAGGTCTTTGTAGTAGTTAAACGCGCTCTTGTCCGCCAGCATCAGCGAGCGTTTGATATTGCCCTCGATAGCCGACTTGTCCGGCGAGAGCGTGAAAAACAGCTCGTGAAACCTGCGCACGTGTTCCCGTGCTTCCACCGGGCGGTTCTGCTGCACGTCCTGCGAGAGTGCCAGCATCAGCGACTTCCCGTTATCCAGCACATAAATCTTCTGCCGTTGCGCTTCGGCAAAGCTGTACGACTTCCAGAGCGCAAAGCCCGTCACCACCGCACACAGGCAGATGAACACCAGCGCAAACAAACGTATCTGCCTGAAACTCGTTTCAATATTCTTTAATGACTTAAATTCCATTTCTTGATTGATTTTTTTGTTACTTGATAAGTTTTCCGGCAACATTCCCCACGGCAGCACCCGCCCCGGCAGCGGCAACATTCCCCGCTTTGGCGGCAGTCGTGTTCATCGCACGGTTCGCACCGCTTACGCCGCCCGCCATGATAATCCAGTTCGCAACGGTCGGTATCGTAAAGTACCCGAATATCCCGATAATCAGGAATACCATGTACACCGTATTCGTGCTGTCCGGTATAAAGGTGGGATCACTCATTGCCTCTATGTCTTTGGTGAGCATCAACACCTGAATCCTTGCCAGCACCGAACTGAACAGGTCGCTCACGGGCAGCCACATATAGACGGAGATATACCGGGTTATCCATTGCGTCAGGGTGCTTTGGAATCCATCATAGACGCTTATCGCAAAGGCGATAGGCCCTAAGATGGAGAGGACGATCAGAAAGAACGTCCGTATCGTGTCTATCACCAGCCCGGCAGACTGGAACAACAGTTCCAAAAGTTCCTGAAACCACTTGCGTATATTCTGTTTCATCCGGTACTCCGCCCGGTCTATGTACATCCCGCCCATCGTAATCAAGTCGCCAGCCGACCATCCGAGTTCATCCAGTTTCTTGTCGAACTCTTCCTTATCCACGAGGTACGCCGTTTCCGGATTCCGCTTGTTCGCCTCATATTCCAGCCTGTCCTTCTGTTCCCGGTACTTGTTCATGTCGAAGGTCTGTGTTTCCAGCATCCCGTGGCAGCCTTTCACCACGGGAGAGAGAACCGTGTTGATCGTGCCCAGTACGAAGGTCGGGAAGAACATGATACACAGCCCGATGGCGAACGGGCGCAGCAGCGGGTACACGTCGATAGGTTCGGCACGGGCAAGGGCTTGCCACACTTTGGCGGCAACGTAGAACAGCGCACCCAACCCGGCTATCCCTTTGGCTACGCCCGTCAGGTTGGAGCATAGCGGCATCATTTCCTGATACAGCGTGTGCAATATCTGGTGCAGGTTCTCAAAGTCTATTGATAATAACATCATCTTACCTTATTTATATATGTATAGGAATCCGTTCTCACCAATAGCGTTCGTCCGCCGAGCCGTACAACGCCATCACCCGGTCTGTGTCCTTTTTCTTTTTCGCCCGCAGGTAACTCACCGAGATATTCTTATTCGTGTAGTACTGCACCAGATTACGGTATTCCAGCAGCCTTTTATAGCTCTGGTCGATGATTGCCAGCCGTTCCGCATCCGATAGCGACATTCCGGTGATATTCACCACATTTTTTAAATCCTGCAATACGTCCGCACTCTCGCTTAACAGCCTTGCGTACCCGAACGAGATAGTACTCAATTCATCCGGCGTATAGTTCGGATCGCCTAACATCTTCTGGTAGTTCCGCACATAGATTTCCGAAATATCCGCCACCATCTCGATGCTCTTCTTTACCTTCACACCGCCCTTAATTACGTCATGCACCGACTTTAGCGCATCATAGTAAACCTTACCTTGTTCAAAGACCTTTGCCGTTTCCTTGAATCCGTCCAGTGTATTCTTCGCCGTTGTAGAGGTCTGCGCAATCTGTTTGACGGTATTGATAATCCCTTGCGCCAGATTTCCCGGATCGCTCACAACCCACTGTGCGTTAGCCGTACCCGCTGCCAGCAGGCACGCCAATCCCATAACTATTGCTTTTATCTGTTTCATGTTCTTACTTGTTTAATTGATGGTTACTCCGTTTATATTCTCCGCCGGGCGACAGGTGTATGCGGTCTTTCTCCTTGTCGTAGGTCAGCATCACCGCCAGTCCCGTTTCGATAAAGAGGTAGCCGTCCGTTTCACGCACGAGGTACGTTTCCGTCCGGGTACTTCCCGCATGACTTTTCTTTATCACCGTTACCCGGTATTGCCCGTTCTCTTCCGAAAGGGTGAAGGGCGGCTTATTGCCCGTGCTTACCCAGTCGCCCCGCATCTTTTCCAGCCGGTCGGCGTTCGTTTCCTTGCAGGAAGACAGTACCGCCACCGATACCACTGCCGCCAGCAGTAGTATAATCTGTTTCAATCGTTTCATACTGATTTCGTTTTTAATGATGATTCGTACAACCAGCCGTTTGTACGTTTAGCCGTTTAGTCATTTAGCCAACCAACCGTTTAGCCAGCCGTTTGACTGTTCAACCGTTCAGTCGATTAGCCAGCCAATCAACCATCCGGCTATCCGTACATTCAGCCATTCATTTTCACATATTCTTTCCGGCGCAACTACTTGTACTTCGTTTCCGCCAGCCGCCTGATGGCAAGCTCCAAGTCGCCGCCCAATTCTTCCGCAAGGTTGAACACTTCCGTTTTCTCGCTCTCTTCGGTGGTGTACGTCAGGTATTCGCTCGGCGAAACTTCCGTTGCATACACCGCCGACTGCACCCCGTTCAGTCCGATCCAGACCTCTTTATATTTTCGTCCGGGATGGTTGGCAAGGTTGATGGATAGTATCTGCGCTTTCTCCTTCTCCGTCAGTCCGAGCATCGCCTGTATGCCATCAAACTTGTTCATGTACTTTTTCTGGTCTAAAAGAATTTTGCAGTCCGAGTTATTGATGATACTTTCCTTCACCACAGGGGACGATATTATATCATCGACTTCTTGCGTGACGACAATCGCCTCGCCAAAATACTTCCTGACCGTTTTGTACATGTATTTCAAATAGTTAGCCATATTCTCCGTGGTAAGTGCCTTCCACGCTTCTTCCACAATCAGGAGCTTGCGAATCCCTTTTAACCGCCGCATCTTGTTAATGAACGCTTCCATGATGATGATTACCACCACCGGGAAAAGTTCGGCATTATCCTTTATACTGTCAATTTCAAATACTATGAACCGTTTGTGCAGCAGGTCGATATTCTCACGGGAGTTCAGCAGGAAGTCGAACCGTCCGCCCTTGTAATACTGCCGTAGCGTAGTCAGGAAGTTGTCGATATTGAAATCTTCCCGGCTTACCTTGATGTCCCTTTTCTCCAGTTCCGCCCGGTAATCATTCAGCATATACTCGTAGAAGGTATCGAAGCATGGCACGATGCTGCGGTCTTGCTGTATCTTCTTGATATATGCCGATACCGCACTTCCCAGCTCACCACTTTCCGTTTTCGTGATCTTGTCGTCCTCGCTCTTCCAAAGGGTGAGCAACAGCGTTTTTATGCTGTCCTTTTTCTCTACGTTGAACTTGTAATCGTCCGTAAAGAAAGGATTGAAACTGATCGGCTTCTCTTCCGAATACGTGTAATAAATCCCGTCCGTCCCCTTTGTTTTCCGGTGTATCATTTCGCACAGACCTTGATACGAGTTTCCCGTATCGACCAGTACGATATGGCTGTTCTGTTCGTAATACTGCCTGACTAAGTGGTTCATAAAGAACGATTTTCCGCTACCACTCGGCCCAAGTACGAACTTGTTGCGATTGGTAATCACTCCCTTCTTCATCGGCAAGTCCGATATATCCAGATGCAACGGTCTGCCCGTCACCCGATCCACCATCTTGATGCCGAAGGGCGAGAGCGAACTCTTGTAATTCGTTTCTTCCGTGAAGAAGCACAGGGCTTGGGGGATGAATGTGTAGAAACTTTCCTCGAAAGGAAAATCCCCCTCGTTTCCCGGTATGCCCGCCCAGAAAAGCGTAGGCACGTCCACAGTGTTATACCGTGGCTTGCACTCCATAAGGGCGAGCTGGCTGCCCACGTCATTCTTGATGTGTTTCAGTTCTTCCCGGTCGTCCGACCATGCCATCACGTTACAGTGGCAACGTACCGAAACCAGCCCCTTGCTGTGCGCTTCGTTCAGGTATTCCTCTATCCAAGCCTTGTTGATCTGGTTGGAACGGGAGTAACGGGATAGCGACTGCATATTCCTTGCGGTCTGCTCGAACCGTTTCAGGCTCTCCGTATGGTCGTCAATAAAGATGTACTGGTTATACACGTGGTTACACGTCAGTAGCACGCCCACCGGGGCGGCGAACGACAAACGGCAATCGCTCCGGTCAGTGGATAACCGTTCATAGCGGCTGTCCGTGCCCACGTTACCCGGCAGATCCTCTACGTCCGAAAGGGTATGCAGGCAAAGGAAGTCGTCACCTATCCGCATCTCTTCGGGGTTCAGCGAAATATCCTTTAGAACAGTGGTATCATTTTGCGAGAGGGCGAAATACTTCTCCACGATACCCGCCGTCGTTTCCGTCCCGACAATCTCGTCCGCCCGCAGGCGGCGGAGCGTGATAAACCCGCTGTCGTTCATGATCCGCTCGAACTGCCCGACCGCTTCGAGGAACTTCGTTACCGTTTCCTTGTCTTCGATCTCCTTCGGGATAATCTTGCCCTTGCACAGTGTGCTGAACGTGCTTTCCTGACGGCTGCGCATCTTCGTGGTCTTGGTAAGGAACAGGTAACAGAAGTGGTTCAGGAACGGGCGTTCATTAAAGTGCCGTTCAAACGAGCGGGACAAGAAACTAAGTTCGTCCCTGTCGATCTCCGGCTGGTATTTCTCTTCGATGAAGAAGTCCTGTTTATGCACGATGGAGAAATCCGGCAAGACCTTCACCGCCTTGTGCCATGCCGAATGTATCGCCTCGTACTCGTTACTGGTAACGGTGAACAGTTCCGGCAGTTCCACCTTGAAGGCTACCGTCACGTCCGCATCTTTTGACACGATGCAACCGTTTTCCACGGCAAGCAGCGGGAACTTGCTTTCCAGCGTTGCCGCTTTCATTACATTTCTCATTCTTTCTTGTTTTTGGTGGTAAATAATCGGGGAATTTTCAGTCGGTTCAATACATACCTCGGATGCCGCTTCCGGGCGGCAGCTTTCATCAGCCCGTGCGTGCCGTACTTGGCATTGAGCCGGAACGTCAGCCATACCAGCAGTGTAGCCGCGGTCACGCCGAAGCCGATGCACACCCACTGGTTCACGCCCGCCATGTACAGGATAACGAACACCACGAACACGGCAAGCAACCCGGCGGCGAACACGAAAAGATACTGGCTTTCCAAGCCCTTGAACTCCACGTTCCTGCCAATCCCCTTGTTAATTTCAAAGTTCATAACCCGCTTCTTTTACAGGAAGAAAGAGCGCAGGATAGTAGCAGCGACAATCAGGAAAATACAAGCTCCGAACCAGCTTGCCGCCGTCTTCGACGTATCGGGATCGCCGCTGCTAAATTTTCCATAAACTTTTACACCTCCAATCAATCCAACCACCGCACCAATCGCATAAATCAATTTCGTTCCCGGATCGAAATACGAAGTCACCATTTGCGTGGCTTCCGTGATACCCGCTTGTCCGTTACCTTGCGCCATCGCACCAGCGGCAGCCATCACACAGGCTGCCATCAAAAAGAATCTCTTTTTTGTCATTGTCTTTTAAGATTAAATTAAACATTACTATTATTCATCAGTCGGGCGACACGTTGCCGTGCCCCTTCAAATTCATCCAGCATTTCGTCCCACACGTCCGATCCCATCACGGCGGGCAGCACCTCACGAGCTTGCCTTTTCTCCTGCTCGTCCGCTTCGTCCGTGGCGATAACTTTGTGTACCATCTTCAAGTCCTCGAAGGTGTACCCGGTGGCAAAGTCGGGGTTGTTGTCGGGATAGTACGCCCCCAGTTCTTCTTCCTCTTCCAACTCTTCCGGCGTGAGTACATATCCCTCTTCTTCCGGCTCGTCCTCTTCCGGTTCTACCTCGATGTCAGAGTAGTCCGCATCTTCGTCCGCAGCGTTTTCTTCCGCCTGTTCCGTGCCGTTACCCGCAGCCGTTTCCGGGGTACTCTCCGGCGTTCCGGGTGCGAAATTATCCGTTTTATCCGCTTGATTTTCAGTGTGTCCCCGCTTGTCTTCCGGCTCGTAGGTTTGTCTTTTTCGGTAGGTGCTTTTTCCGATAACCGTGTACGGTTCACCCGGCTTTTCCGCTTCTTCGTCCGGTTCGTCCGTCCTTTCTTCGGCATCCGTTTTTCCCAGCAGTCCGGCTATGTCGGTGCGGTAATATTTCCAAAGCACACACAGGTAGTATAGCAGCAGGACGGAGAGTATCAGTTTCAGTATCATGTTCCTTTCTCCTTTCCGCTTTAGAAGAGTTTTTCCATCTTTCCGGCGTATGCCGCTTCGATTTCTTCCCGGTACTGCTCGAAGTGTTGCGCCAGCACATTGTCTATGTAGGCGGATAGCGACACCTTGCCGCCCGTCAGCATCATGGAGATTTTGGCGATCCGCTCGTGGTATTCACGCCGCACGTACACGGGCTTCCCGTAACGGGCGGGTATATCCATCCCTTTGAGGAAAGTCGTGTCGTAGTCCGCCGTCTGCTTCGCCTTGCGTCGCTTGCCGTCAGCCGTTTTTCCGTCCGGCACTTTCCCGTCAGCCACCTTCCCGGCAACCCTGTTTTCCATCGGCACGGTGGTTTCCCTATTCTCTGTTTCCTGTTCCGGTTCTTCCGCCTCTTGCCCTGTTTCTTCTGTTTCCGACGCATCACCGTTGCCTTGCGGCTTTTCCGTTTCCCCCGCCATCATCCGCATAAGCAGTTCTTCGTCGATGGGCTTATCTGTTTGTTGTTTCTTCATAGCCTGATAGTTTGAGAATGGATATTATTTCATGTGCCAGTTCGGGGATTCCGCTGCCTGCGATCATCCGCTTGTCGGGAGCGAACAGCGTGGAGCGGAACACCGTCCGGTTCTCCGCATCCAGTTCCTTGCGGAAGCGTTTCGTGTCAGGTATTTGGGTAGTGAGCATCGGCAGCCCCATTCCGGCGATTACTTTTTCATACCGCCCGTACAGTTCACTTTTTTCCCGTTTATCCACCAGATTCCAAAAGAGGTAAAGCCCTTTCAACCGGCTTGTTTCCTTTCCTAACATCATCCGCTGTAACACGTCCAAGAAAGCGAGCGTGCTTTCCAGTACCGTTTGGTCGGCACTCACCGGAGCGAAGATGTAATCCATTTGCGCAATGGTGCGCAATATGCCCGACGAGTTCACCGTACCGGGCAGGTCGAAGAACAGCAGGTCATAATTTCCACTGCCCGCCAGTTCCGCCGCCATGTCCGGCGCACGTTCCACCCGGCATTTCTGCACCGGATAGGCGGCACGTCCCGGCTCACGCATCTGCTCGTATGCCATCCGTTTCAGGTACTCGTTTTCCAGTACCGCCCGGCTGTCCCGTTCCCGCATTTCATACAGGCTGTGTTGCGGAAAGTCGCAGTCGATCACCGCCAGCGGACACCCGCAGTTGTAGTGCAGGTAACTCGCCACCAGCACCGTGATAGCCGTTTTCCCGCTACCGCCCTTTTGTGTGGCGAAAGCCACGTTCAAAGTCTGTCTATCCATATCGTCAATCAATTAGTTATTCATTCGGTTGCCTAAGCAATCGGTTATCTGTTCATTCAATCAATCAGCCAATCAGTCAATCGGTCATTCAATCGGTCAGCCGTACAGCCAGCCATTTGTTCATCCGGTCAGTTCATCATCCGTTTGTCCGTTCATTCATCCGTCCAATCATCCGACCGTTTATCCGGCTGTTTAGCCGTTTAACCGTTTAGCTGTTTAGCTGTTTAGTCATTCATCCGGCTAACCGTTTAGCCGTTCGTCCGTCCGTCCGTTCATCCGGCAAAATCATCATCCGTCCGGCTGTTCATCCAGCCAATCATCCACTCGTTTGGGCATCCGTTTGCCCGTCCGGTTGAACAGCCGTTTTACCGCTTCCACGGCGCAAAGGAATATCAAAATATCGGTAGATTATCCGCTTGATTATCAGCGTGTCGCACCTTGTCTTTCCACCCGTAGGTTTGTCGCATACGGGCATAATGACCGGACGGGAAAAGGGCTGTTACTTTGCAGCCGTGAACCAAAATTCAGAGAAGATGAACAAGAACAGTAACCGCCTGAAGGACTGCCCCGGCAGTCGGCAACAGACAAGGGCATCTCCAATCTGTCCGGTAGGACGGATTTTAATTTCAACCGAAATTAGCAAGTTGTGTGCTGCGGCACTCGCTTCGCTTTCCGTGCCACACCACCACCTTGCCCCGCTGGTGCAAAATCCGCCGGAGTTGGATTTTCCTGTGCGGGGGAGAGCCGTAAGCATACGGCAGTTTTTAACCCATGTTTCACTTAAAATTTGATAGGACTATGGATAGTCAGAAGAAGTATTCCAACAACCACGGGCGAAAGCCCAAAACCGACAAGATGCGCCACCGCTACGTGTTCCGTCTGGACGACGAAGACAACGCCCGTTTCCTTGCCCTTTTCGATGAATCCGGCAAGGCAACCCGTGCCGAATTTATCGTTTCCGCACTCTTCGGCAGGGAGATAAAGGTCGTCAAACTGGATAAGGGCACGCAGGATTTCTACATGCGCCTGACCTCTTTTCATTCCCAGTTCCGCAGCATCGGCGTGAATTACAACCAATGCGTGCGTGCGCTCAAATCCAATTTCTCGGAGAAGAAGGCACTCGCTTTCCTCTACAAACTGGAACAGCACACCCTCGAACTGGTGGAACTTAGCAAACAAATTTCCGCACTGGCGGAAGAGTTTCAAACCAGATACCCCGTCCGATGATAGCCAAGATTTCACACGGCAGCAGCCTGTACGGGGTGCTTGCCTACAACCAGATCAAGGTGGACGAGCTTCATGCCGACGTGCTTTTCGGTAACCGGATTATCGAACCGCCGGGCGACAAGCCTTATACGATTGAGCATATTTCCCGTTCGTTCGGGGATTACCTCGCCGCCAACCGCAAGACCGAGAAACCCATCCTGCACATCTCGCTCAATCCCGATCCGAAAGATTGCGTGAGTGAGGAACAGTTCATAAAATTGGCGGAGCAGTATATGCAGCGCATGGGCTTCGGCGACCAGCCTTATATCGTTTACCGCCACAACGACATCGGACGGGAACACCTGCATATCGTTTCCGTCCGTGTGGACGAAACCGGGCGGGCGATTTCCGACAGCTACGAACACGAGCGTTCGATGAAGGTCTGCCGGGAACTGGAACAGCAGTTCGACCTTACCCCGGCTACCAAAAAGGAGTGGAAGGAAGGGCTGCCCTTGTCGCCCGTCGATTACGAGGGCGGCAACCTCAAAGGGCAGTTGGCGGGAGTGATCCGACCGATAGCCCGTGAGTGGCGTTTCCAGACATTGGGCGAATACCGTGCGGTACTTTCGCTCTACGGTATCACCGTGGATGAAGTCAAAGGGGAATATGGTGGACGGGAGTATCACGGCTTGTCCTATTCGGCGACGGACAAGGACGGCAACAAGATCGGCAAACCGTTCAAGTCTTCCGTCTTTGGTAAAGAAGCGGGCATTGCCGCACTGGAAAAGCGTATGCTCTCTTCCGCCACATGGGTGAAGAGCCACAAGGACATTGCCACCGATACCGCCGCCCGCATAGCGTCCGCCATGCAGACCGCAGGGCGTGACCGGGCACTTTTCGAGCGTGAACTCATGCATCAGGGTGTCGGCGTGGTATTCCGCACCAACGATGCGGGGCGCATCTATGGGGCGACCTTCATCGACCATGCCGACAAGACCGTTTTCAACGGTTCCCGTCTGGGTAAGGAGTTTTCCGCCAATGTATTCAACGACCTTTTCGCCGGGCAGGACGGTATTCACCCGCAGCAGCAGCAATCCGCCGAAATGGAACGTCCCGCACAGCAGCAAGGGCATACAGGCGCAGCCGAATGGAACGTGAACGGGCATGATACCGATTACCAGCCCGACCATAAGGACAACACCGCCCAAAACGTGGCAAACGCTTTCAGCCTGTTCGCACCCGTGCAGGGCGGCGCATCCGGATACCAGCCCGCACCGCCACAGCGGAAAAAGAAGAAAAGGCGCAGGTACGGCAGGCAGCAGTAACCTTCCACAGTATTTACAATTTTAAAAGTATATCAATATGCAAAACGAAGATGATTTGCGTGGACTTGCCAAAGTAATGGAGTTCATGCGTGCTATCAGCATTTTATTTGTAGTAATCAATATTTATTGGTTCTGTTACCAATCTATTCAGGAGTGGGGCATCAATATTGGCGTAGTCGATAGAATCCTGCTCGGTTTCCAGCGCACCGCCGGGCTGTTTTCCAGTATCTTTTGGACGAAGCTCTTTGCCGTATTGTTCCTCGCCCTTTCCTGTTTGGGGACTAAGGGCGTGAAGGAGCAGAAGATCACTTGGCGCAAAATAATCCTTTGCGGCGTGACGGGCTTGTTGCTGTTCTTTTTCAACTGGTGGCTCTTGGCACTCCCTTTGCCCTTGTCGGCAAACACGGTGTTCTACATCGCCACCCTCACAGCCGGATATATCTTTCTGCTCATGGCAGGACTGTGGATGTCCCGCCTGCTCAAAACCAACCTGCTTGAAGACGTGTTCAACGTGGAGAACGAATCCTTTATGCAGGAAACCGAATTGAAGGAGAACGAGTATTCCGTCAATCTCCGCACCCGGTTCTGGTTCAGGGGAAAGACGTATGACGGATGGATTAACCTTGTTAACGTTTTTCGTGCGACAATGGTATTGGGAACTCCGGGCAGCGGGAAGTCCTATGCGATTATCAATCAATACATTAAACAGGTTATTGAAAAAGGATTTTCCGTCTTTCTATATGACTTCAAATATGTGTGACGAGCAAGTCATGTTGATGGCTGTTTAACTGAGTTAAACTCTGATTAAACCTATTGTTTCGTCAATAGTAG
>ERZ808035.122-NODE-122-length-94801-cov-30.813395_pt1 | contig 94801 bp, 62 predicted proteins | sample MGYA00380189_ERZ808035 | MGnify/ENA primary metagenome ERZ808035 (study PRJEB31490, sample SAMN06133407) | mouse gut metagenome | isolation source: M5_1 | host: mice | place: China: Chengdu | collected 2015-05 ... | reverse complement strand
ATTGCTAAACTATACGCTTGACTTTAACAATACTGACTTGGTAATTTAACAAATGCACCGGAATTTCGGATTGAGCCATAAAAAGCCTATCTTTGCAGCATTTAATAATTTCATCATCTATGCAAATCAAGAAATTTATGACTGCAATCTTTGCAATTTCCGCGCTTGCAGGGCAAGCTCAGGAGAAACAGTTTAACATTATTCCCGAACCGGTGGAAGTGACTGTCGTCGGAGAGGGTACGGTGCAGATTGAGAGAGGTATGCCTGTCCGTATGTCCGATTCCTCATTGGCTGCCTCGGCAAATTTCCTTGCCGATTATACAAACCGCTATTTGGGCATTCCCCTGCAAGTTGGCATACCTGGAAAGGGCAGAAAGCGCGTGGCGGATGGTGCGGCAAACTGTATTGTGCTGGTCAACCGGAACAATGGAGACGTTTCCGGCGGTTACCGGCTGGAGGTGATTCCCGGTACGGGCATCCGTATTGAGGGAAACGATGCGGCGGGCGTGTTCTATGGCGTACAGACCTTGATTCAACTGTTGCCGACACGTGCCGGTGTGTTGCCGATTCTTGCTGCCGCGAAGATTGCCGACTATCCCCGTTTTGCCTATCGGGGGATGCACCTGGATGTGGTGCGCCACTTCTTTCCGGTGGAGTTCATCAAGAAATACATCGATTATCTGGCTTTGCACAAGCTGAACTATTTCCATTGGCACCTTACGGACGACCAGGCTTGGCGTGTGGAGATGAAATGCCGTCCGGAGCTGACCTCGAAAGGTGCGGTGCGCGAGGGGGAGATAGAGGGGTTGTATCCGGGCAAGTATCAGCCGCTTCCTTATGGTGGTTATTATACGCACGAGGAAGTGCGCGAGGTGGTGCGGTATGCTGCCGAACGATACGTCACTGTCATACCGGAGATTGACATCCCCGGACATTGCATGGCGGTGCTTGCCACTTATCCGCAGTTCAGTACCACGCCGGACGAACCGAAGAAGTGCGCGCTTACGTGGGGAATCTTCAATAAGTTCAATAATGTGCTTGCACCCAAACCGGAGGTTTTCGACTTTCTGAAGGATGTGTTCTCGGAATTGTGCGACTTGTTCCCCGGGCAGTACATCCATGTCGGCGGGGATGAATGCGCCAAACGCTGGTGGCAGGAGTCCGAACAGACGCAGCAGTTCATGCGCGAACACGGCCTGGCCGATGAGAAAGCCTTGCAGAGCTATTTTATCCACTATGTGCAGCAGGTGGTCAATGCCAAGGGGAAAACGCTCGTGGGGTGGGACGAAGTGTTGGAAGGCGGTATCTCCGAGGATTGCATCGTCATGAACTGGCGCCGCCCGAGCTATGGGGTGAAAGCGTTGAAGACGGGTCACCGTACCATCTTTACCTGCTCGGCGTGGTCGTATTTCAATACGAGAGAGAGCCGTACGCAACCCGAGATAGGGCCGCGCGGGCCTTTGCCGCTGGAGAAGGTGTATGACTTTCAGATAGTGCCCGATTCATTGACAGCCCGGCAGACGGAACTGGTCTGGGGGGCACAAGGCTGCTTGTGGACGGAGTATATCCCTACCACGTGGAAGGTGGAGTTCTCGCTCTTCCCGCGTATGGCGGCATTGGCCGAGAATGTCTGGTCGCCGGTCGGGAAGAAGAGTTGGGATAACTTCTCGCGCAAGGTGGAGACGCAGTGCGAGCGCTACGAATTGTGGGGAGCGCGCTATTCGGATGCCTTTTTCCGCTTGCAGGATATCGTGAGGAAACGGTAAGCATCGCCGGAAGAAAAAAGAAGACGGCCGCAGCAAAACGCAGGATGGCGGGATGATATGCCAACTTGTGTCTTGATGCGGCCGTCTTTCTGTTTATCCGGTTATGCCCCGTGCTTCGGAACAATCATTTCTCGTCGTTCTTCCGGATTTCCACCCGGCGGATTTTGCCGCTGATGGTCTTGGGCAGTTCGTCTACGAACTCGATGACGCGAGGGTACTTGTAGGGAGCGGTCACTTTCTTGACGTGGTTCTGCAGTTCCTTGACCAGTTCTTCGCCGGCACGGCTTTTATACTCTTTGGACAGTACGATGGTGGCCTTCACTACCTGTCCGCGGATTTCATCCGGAACTCCGGTGATGGCGCACTCCACGACTGCCGGATGGGTCATCAGCGCGCTTTCCACTTCGAACGGGCCGATGCGGTAGCCGCTGCTCTTGATGACGTCGTCGGCACGGCCCACGAACCAAAGGTAGCCGTCTTCGTCTTTCCAGGCGACATCGCCCGTGTAGTAGATGTTGTCGTGCCAGGCTTCGCGGGTGCGGTTGGCGTCGCGGTAGTACTCTTTGAACAGGCCGATGGGTTTCCCTTTGTCGGTGCGGATTACAATCTGTCCTTGTTCGCCGGCTTCTACGGAACGGCCGTCATGGTCTATCAGGTCTACGTCGTATTGCGGGTTGGGCAATCCCATGCTGCCCGGTTTGGGCTCCATCCAGGGCATGGTGGCGACGGTAAGGGTGGTTTCGGTCTGTCCGAAGCCTTCCATCAGCCGGATGCCTGTCAGTTTCTTGAATGTCTCGAATACGGCGGGGTTCAACGCTTCTCCCGCGATGGTGCAGTATTGCAGCGAGGAGAGGTCGTACTTGGTCAGGTCTTCGTGGATGAGGAAGCGGAAGATGGTGGGCGGCGCGCAGAGCGAGGTGACGTGGTAGTCTTGTATCTTTGCCAGGATGTCGGCGGGAGTGAACTTCTCGTGGTCGTATACGAAGATGTTGGCTCCGGCTATCCATTGCCCGTAGAGCTTGCCCCATACGGCTTTGCCCCAGCCGGTGTCGGCGATGGTGAGGTGCAGGCTGTCTTCGTGCAGGTTGTGCCAGATGCAGCCGGTGGCGATGTGTCCCAGCGGATAGGTGAAGTCGTGCGCCACCATTTTCGGTTCGCCGGTGGTGCCGCTGGTGAAGTACATCAGGGAAATGTCGTCGTTGCTGTTGGCGTGCTCCGGTTTGACGAAAGGGGCGGCACTGTCGATGCCCCGGTGGAAGTCCTCGAAGCCTTCGGGTTGCTCGGGTCCGACGCTGACCAGCCGTTTCACGCTCGGCGATTCCGGCAGGGCGGCGGCGATGTGGTCGGTGATGACACGTTCGCCCGCGCAGACAATCATTTTGATGTCGGCGGCGTTGCAGCGGTAGACGATGTCTTTTTTGGTGAGCAGGTGCGTGGCGGGGATGACGACGGCTCCCAGCTTGTGCAGCGCGATGATGCTGAACCAGAACTCATAGCGGCGTTTCAGGATGAGCATCACCATGTCGCCGTGTCCGATGCCGAGGCTTTGGAAGTAGGCGGCCGTCTTGTCCGTGTAGCGTTTCATGTCGGCGAAGGTGAACTGGACTTGTTCGCCTTTGTCGTTGGTCCAGAGCAATGCGGGCTTTTCGGGTTGTTCGGCAGCCCAGGCGTCCACTACGTCGTAGCCGAAGTTGAAGTGCTCCGGCACGTTGATTTTGAAGTTCCTGATGAAGTCCTCTTGTGATGCGAAGGACGTTTGCGATAAAAATCTTTCTACCATTTTCATTCTCCATTTACATGATTACAGCCAGGAAACGCACCTGCTTCCCGTCCAACGCTTTCATGCCGTGCGGCAGTTTGGAGTTGAAATACACGCTGTCTCCTTCGTTTAAGATTAGTTCCTTGCCGTCGATGTTCAGCATCATGCGCCCTTCCAGGACGAGGTTGAACTCCTGTCCCGAGTGGCTGTTGTAGTGTATCGGCTCGTTGGTCGGCTTGGGTTCGACGGTGACGATGAACGGGTCGGCGCTGCGGTTCATGAAGCCGGCGGCCAGCGACTGGTATTTGTAGGCTTTGGTCCGTTCGATGCTGGTGCCCTTTCCTGCACGGGTGAGGAAGTAGCTGTTCATTTTCGGTTCTTCGCCGAACATCAGCGCGTCCAGCGCGATGCCGTAGTGGCGGGCTATCTTTTGCAGCATACTGACGGAGATGTCGAACGCTCCGGTTTCTGCCTGTCGGTACTCTTCGGCCGGGATGTCGCAGTCGCGTGCGACGTCTTCGGCTGTCAATTCCAACACCTCGCGCAGGCCGCGCAGGCGTTCGGCTATTTGTCTGATTTGTTCGTCCATATTGTTTGTAGGATTTTAAGTTTTCGGGTTCTTTCTTTTTGCGGGGGCGGGGGCTATACGCTTGCTTTGACGGCCTTTATCACTGCTGAGGAGAATCCCGCGTGTTCCAGCTCGTTGATGCCGCGTATGGTGATTCCGCCGGGGGTGCATACTTTGTCTATCTCGACGGCGGGATGCGTGTCGTTCTCCAGTATCAGCTCGGCGGCGCCCTTGAGCGACTGTGCCACCATGCGCATTCCGTCCTTGGGGCGGATGCCCAGTTCGATGCCCGCCTGCATGGCTGCCTGGATGTACTTCAGCGCGTAGGCGATGCCGCACGAGGTCATCGCGGTGGCGGCCGCCATCTTCTCTTCGGGGAGGAAGAGGGTGGCGCCCATTTCGTCGAAGATGTCCTGCAGCAGTTGCCGCTGCCCGTCCGAGCAGCAGCTTCCGCAGATGAGGGTCATGCTTTGCAGTTCGCTGATGGCGGTGTTGGGGATGACGCGGAAGAGGGGCTGCTTCATGTTGCCTATCCAGTCGGCTATGGTCCCCAGGCAGATGCCTGCCGCCACGGACACCACGACGGTCTCCTTGCGGATGTGCATTTCGCGGATGACGTCGCGCACGAGCCACGGCTTCACGGCGAGGATAATCATGTCGGCGTCTTCCGACGCCAGGGCGTTGTCGGTGGTGGTCTGCAGGGCGGGGAACTCCGCTTTCAGCGCGTCCAGCTTGCCTTGCGAGGGGTTGGACACGGTGATGGCGCCGGTGGGGACGGTGCTCCCCTTTGCCATGCCGCGGGCGATGGCGCCGCCCATGTTTCCCGCGCCGATGATTGCTATTTTCATAATGTTCAGAATATATGTGTTCAACTATGTTTTCCCGAAGTGCCACTTCGAGACGGTCAAAGTGCCACTTCGAGATGGTCAAAGTGCCACTTCGACAAAACCGCCTTGCGCGGCTCACGCCAGCACCTTGCGGAAGCGTTCGAGGAAGAGGCCCGCTTCGTCCGTGCCGAGGCACAGGGGGGGCAGCAGGCGGAGCACGTTCGTGCCGCTCACGCCGGTGAAGACGTGTTGCTCCTTCAGCAGCTTCAGGCGCAGCTCCTTGACGGGTTCTTCAAACTCAAGGCCAATCATCAGGCCGCGTCCGCGCACTTCCTTGATTTGCGGGAAGCGTTTCAGCTCCTCCAGCAGGAAGTCGCCCACTCGGGCGGCGTTCGCTACGAGTCCTTCCTGCTCGATGACGTCCAGCACGGCAAGCGCGGCGCTGCAGGCCAGGTGGTTGCCGCCGAAGGTGGTGCCGAGCTGCCCGTATACGGGGGTGAACATCGGGCTGATGAGTACGCCTGCCATCGGGAAGCCGTTGCCGATGCCCTTGGCCACGGTGACGATGTCGGCACGGATGCCGTTGTGCTGGTGGGCGAAGAACTTGCCGCTCCGTCCGTATCCGCTTTGGATTTCGTCGAGAATCAGGACGGTGCCGTGCGCCGTGCAGGCAGCGCGCAGGGCGTGCATGAAGTCGTCGGTGGGCAACTGTATGCCGCCCACTCCCTGTATGCCTTCGATGATGACTGCGCAGACGTCGCCTTTCGCCAGTTCGTCCTGCATCGCCCGGATGTCGTTCAGCGGCAGGTAGGTCACGTGTCCGCAGTTGTTGATGGGGGCGATGATTTTCGGGTTGTCCGTCACCTCCACGGCGAGCGAGGTGCGTCCGTGGAACGCCTTGGAGAAGGATACCACGCGGGTGCGCCCGTTGTAGAACGAGGCGAGCTTCAGTGCGTTCTCGTTGGCTTCGGCTCCGCTGTTGATGAGGAACAGGGAGTAGTCGTCGTAGCCGCAGGCCTTTCCCAGGCGTTCCGCCACTTGCTGTTGCAGCTTGTTAATCACCGAGTTGGAATAGAATCCCAACGTTGCCGCTTGCCGGCTTATCATCTCCACGTAGTGCGGGTGCGCGTGTCCGATGGAGATGACGGCATGGCCGCCGTAGAGGTCGAGGTATTCCGTACCTTTGTCGTCCCATACGTGGCAGCCTTTTCCTTTGACAATGTTGATGTCGAAGAGGGGGTATACGTCAAATAAGTTCATTTTTTAATGAAGAATTAAGAATGGAGAATGAAGAATTTCCGGTTGGTGGGATTCTTCTTATTCTGCATTCAGGTTGTTTTTTACTGTCTTGATTGAGGAAACAAGCAAAGCTATGAGTTCTCCGCAATCAGTTGCTATACTTTCGAAAGAACTATGGGTGATATAATCCGAGTCTTTCAGTAGGTTTTACCAATAATCGGTTTCATTGGCTTCTTTCAATGCGACGCTCAATTTATTAATGAAGTCGAGACGGCTTTGGGCAAATTCAGATTCGCGAACCAGCGCCCCTATTGCCGTACCAGAACGAAGAATTTGTACTCAATATAAATTCCTGCTTGTCATTCCGCAAGAACTTGGTCATGCGTATGATTCGCAGTGCGAAATCATAACTCTTGCTATGCGACAACGAATTGGTTCTATTGTACGAATTCTTCATTCTTAGTTCTTCATTCTTCATTAAAAAGCTGATGGCTTCAGCCGCAGTCCTACGGTCTCTTCCAGGTTGAACATCAGGTTCATGTTGTGCACCGCCTGTCCGCTGGCGCCCTTCAGCAGGTTGTCTATGCAGGAGATGACGAGCAGCTTGTCGCCGTGCTTCTCCAGGTGGATGAGGCACTTGTTGGTGTTCACCACCTGCTTCAGGTCGATGTTCTTGCCGACGATATGCGTGAAGGAGTCTTTGGCGTAATACTCCTCGTACATACGTACAATCTCCTCCAGCGCCACTTTGGTCTTCACCACGATGGTGGCGAAGATGCCGCGGGGGAAGTCGCCGCGATAGGGGATGAAGTCAATCTCCGAGTCGAAGCTGTTCTGGAGCTGCTTGAGCGACTGCTTGATTTCGGGCACGTGCTGGTGCTCGAAGGCTTTGTATACGCTCAGGTTGTTGTTGCGCCAGCTGAAGTGGCTCGTTGCCCCCGGCTTGACGCCGGCGCCGGTGCTGCCGGTGATGGCGTTCACCATGATGTCTCCGTTCAGCATCAGGTGCTTGGCAAGCGGCAGCAACCCTAATTGGATGCAAGTAGCGAAACATCCGGGGTTGGCTACGTGCTTGGCCGTACAGGTGGCACGGCGGTTCAGTTCGGGAAGCCCGTAAATGAAGTCGTGGTCGTCGCTTTTGATGCGATAGTCCATGGAGAGGTCGATGATTTTCAACTCTTCCGGCACGTTGTGGCTTTCCATGAACTTCCGGGTGTCGCCGTGTGCCGTGCAGAAGAACAACACGTCAATCTCGTCCAACGGCAGTTCGTCGGTGAATGTTAAATCCGTTTCTCCGTACAGTCCTTCGTGTACGTCGGTAATTTTGTTGCCGGCATTGCTGGAGCTGTTGATGAATACGATTTCCGCTTCGGGATGGTTGAGCAACAGGCGTATCAGTTCGCCTGCCGTGTATCCGGCTCCGCCGATGATTCCTACTCTAATCATGATAATAATGTGCTAATGTGTCAATGTGCTAATGTGGGTAATGTGCTAATGTGCTAATGTGCCAATGTGGGCAATTTGCAAATGTTGGGTAATGTGCTGATGTGGATAATGTGTGAATACGATGTACAATGACGCCGCATGGCAATTAGCACATTACCCACATTAGCACATTAACACATTACCCACATTGGCAAATTTTAAATTTTCTCGTCTTTGTGGTTGGCGTAGTAAGCGCGCAGGGCGGTGCTGGTCACTTTGATGAAGCCCTTGGCGTCTTCCGCCGTCCAGCCCTTCTGCATCTCGCCGTATTCGCCGAACTTGTTCTTCACGAGGTCGTCTTCGCTCTCCACGCCCACCGTAGAGAAGCCGAGCGGGTGGAGTTCGAGGATGGCGGTACCGTTGACATTGCGCTGTGACGATTCCAGCATGGCTTCGATGTCGCGCATCACCGGTTCCAGGTACTGGCTTTCGTGCAGGAACATACCGTACCAGTTGCCCACCTGGTCTTTCCAGTACTGCTGCCATTTGCTCAATGTGTATTTCTCCAGGAACTTGTGCGCGCCGATAATCAGCATGGGAGCGGCAGCCTCGAAACCTACGCGCCCTTTGATGCCGATAATCGTGTCGCCTACGTGCATATCGCGTCCGATGCCATAGGCGGCGCCTATCTCCTCTACCTTCTGGATGGCCTTGATGGGGTCGTCGAACCGTTCATCGTTCACAGCTTTCAGCTCACCTTTCTCAAAGGTCAGGCGCAACTGCTCGCTGCCTTCCTTGGTGCAATGTTTCAGGTAGGCGCTCTCGGGAAGTCCTTGTGCGGAATCCAGAATTTCTCCGCCGCAGATGGAGGTGCCCCACAGTCCTACGTTGTAGGAATATTTCAGTTTGGCGAAGTCGGCGGCAAACCCGTGCTTGTTCAGGTAGTCTATCTCTTCCTGACGGCTCAGTGCCATGTCGCGTGTCAGGGTGATGATTTCCACGCCCGGTGCCATGACGAGGAACGTCATGTCGAAGCGAATCTGGTCGTTGCCCGCACCGGTCGAGCCATGGGCGATGGCGTCCGCGCCGATCTCGTTGGCATAGCGGGCGATGGCGAGTGCCTGGAAGATGCGTTCGGAACTTACGGAGATGGGATAGGTGCCGTTGCGCAGCACGTTGCCGTAGACCATGTATTTCAGACTCTTCGCATAGTACTCCTGCGTCACGTCCAGTGTGATGTATTTCACGGCACCCAACTTGTAGGCGTTCTCTTCGTTTGTCTTCAACTGCTCGGGGCTGAAACCGCCGGTATTGGCGCAAGCCGCATATACTTCGTATCCTTTTTCCTTGGCAAGATACATGACCGTAAACGAGGTGTCCAGACCGCCACTGAACGCGACTACCACTTTTTTCTTTTTTGTTTCCATAAGGGTTATGAATTTTGAATTATGAATTTTGAATTATGAATTTTGAATGAGTTGCCTGCGTTTTTTATAACGCTTCCATGCTCCCATTTAAAATTCAAAATTCAAAATTTATAATTGATTATATTTTGTCTTCTTCGTGTAATTCCGGGTCATAGAGCATTGCCGTGCAGATGCAGAACTTCCGGTTTTTCGCCACCAGTATGTCGTGGTTGATGCAGCCCTCGCACCCTTTCCAGAAGGCCTCGTCGTCGGTCAGTTCATTGAAGGTGACCGGCACATAGCCCAGTTCGGTGTTCATTTTCATGACGGCCGCTCCGCTGGTCAGGCTGAATATTTTGGCTTTGGGCCATCGCAGGCGTGCCAGTCGGAAGGAAGCCGCCTTGATACGCTTGGCCAGCCCCAGACCGCGGAAATCGGGGTGTACGATAAGTCCCGACGTGGCCACATACTGTTTGTTGCCCCAGCTTTCTATATAGGTGAAACCGGCAAACTCCTCGCCGCACAGGGCTATGATGGCTTTCCCCTCTTTCATCTTAGTCGCCACGTACTCGTGCGTACGCTCTGCGATGCCCGTTCCGCGCACTTTGGCAGCCTCACGGATGGTGTCCAAAATCTTGTCTACGTAAACTTCATGTGAGGCGTCAGCCACCATCACATCAATCTGTTTCGAATCCATTTCTTTTATTTCGTTATATGATAGTTATAATTGATTTACTCCATGTTGGGAATGATTTGCGACAGGAAATCGTGCACCTCTTCGTGCGAGGCTGCCTCGTGCAACACCAGCATAATCGTATCGTCTCCGGCGATGGTGCCCAGTATGGCAGGGCATTCACGGTTGTCGATGTCGTATGCCATGCTGCTGGCATAGCCCGGCCGTGTGCGGATGACGGCGATGTTCTTGGAGAAATAGAGTGAGACGAAACCGCTGGTCATCAGCATCTCGCTTGCACTTTGGTCGTTGTTGCGTTTGTACATGATGTTGTTGGGAAGGACATATACGTATTTCCCGTTTATATTGGCCGCTTTGGCTACTTTCAGTTGTTTCAAGTCGCGCGACAAGGTGGCTTGTGTCAGTTTAAAGCCTTCTTTCTCCAAAGATTGCAACAATTCTTCCTGCGAACTGATTTCTTTGCTTGAGATAATCATCTTGATGGCATCTAACCGGTTGGCTTTTTTCTTCATGTTTCTGTATAATTATTCTTTGAACGGCGCAAAATTAGGGAATATTTTGGAAATAATATGCGGAAATATGTTTTTTTTATTCTTTATATGCAATAAATTCGGGGATGTCCGTGGAGTGTCCGTAGGTGCGATGCCATTAAAAGGCTTATAATATGCCATTAAAAGGCTTTTAATGGCATATTATAAGCCTTTTAATCGTACCTTTGCTTCTTCCTGTTTTGCTGGCACGATAAACGACAAAAACAATACGAGAACCGCCAAAAGGCTCAGAGTCCGTTTGTCGTAAAGCCCGTATTTTTGCCATGCAGAATGAAGGTCATTTCTTAATTCTATTAAAACTATCAAAGGCACATGAAAAAACTATTTGGATTTATTTCCTTTCTTTTAGTGTTGGCAGGATCGGTTTCTGCCAAAGTGGTACTTCCGGCTATCTTTTCCGACAATATGGTGTTGCAGCAAAATGCGCAAGTCAATCTATGGGGAAAGGCGGCACCCGGCGAGCGTGTTTCGGTGAGGGTGTCGTGGACGGATAAGGTTGTAGCTGTTAAAACGGCGGCCGACGGCAAGTGGACTGTGAAGCTGAAAACGCCTGCGGCTTCGAAGGGACAGACGGTAACGGTGAGCGGCGAGAACACGGTTACTATTAATAATGTATTGATAGGCGAAGTGTGGCTCTGCACGGGACAGTCCAACATGGAATATCCGGTTTCCAGGCATCCGGACAAGAAGTGGATGACCGGTATGATAACGGAAGCCGAGGAGATGAAGGATGCGGATTATCCGGAACTGCGTCTGTTCCGCGTGGAGCATCAGTTGGCCCACGATGCTGAAAAGGACGATTGCCAGGGCCGCTGGCTGGTGTGCAAGCCCGAAAACCTGTACGACTTTTCGGCGGTGGGATTTGTCTTCGGACGCAGGTTGCATAAGGAACTGGACGTGCCGGTGGGTATGATACAGTCCACTTGGGGCGGTACGCACGCGGAGTCGTGGACCAAGATGAGCGTGATGAAGAATAATCCGCTTTATGCCGACGTGCTCGAAGAGTTTGCCCTGAAAAACGTGAAGCAGGAGAAGGGTTATTGCAAAGTGCCTGCCACGCTTTGGAATGGTATGATTCATCCGATTCTGGGATATACCGTGAAGGGAAACATCTGGTATCAGGGAGAGTCGAATGCCATCCGTCATGAAAAATACCAGCAGGTTTTTACGAATATGATTAACAGTTGGCGGAAGGAGTGGAAACAACCCGATATGCCTTTCTACTTCATGCAGATAGCTCCGCACAAAGGGCAGCCGGCAGGCATTCGCGAAGCGCAGCTCCGGACGTGGCAAAGCGAGCTGAAAAACGTAGGTATGTCCGTCGTTACGGATGCTGCAGACTCTACGGATATTCATCCGCGCGATAAGCGTGTGGCGGGTGAACGTATGGCTTTGTGGGCGCTTGCCAAGCAATATGGCAAGAAGGTCGCTTATTCCGGTCCGCTCTTCAAGACGATGAAAGTGAACGGCAACAAGGCAGTGCTCAGCTTTGAATATGCCGAAGAAGGCTTGATGACGCCGGATAATGCTCCGGTCAAAGGCTTCCTGGTGGCAGGCGCCGACAGGCGTTTCTATCCGGCACAGGCGGTGATAAAAGGCTGCCAACTGGAAGTTTCCGCACCGCAAGTGGCAGAACCGGTTGCCGTGCGTTATGGCTTCTGCAATTTCTTCCGTGTCAATCTTTATAACAAGTCCGGCTTGCCCGCAGTGCCTTTCCGCACGGATACGTGGGAGCAGGGTTCGTACGCCCGTTGGTTTGCCGACTCCGAGATGATGCGTTTTCCGCAGGCTTATCAGCTGGACCACGGCAAGCGTTTGTTTTTCGGTTATGCCCAGGGAGTGGGCTGCTGCGCTATGCTGCAGATGTGGAAAGCCACGGGCGAGCGTCGCTATTATGATTATGTGAAACAGTGGGCAGACTCTTTGATTAATGAAAAAGGAGAGATTCATCTGTACGATAAGTCCACTTACAACCTCGATTTCATCAATTCCGGAAAGGTGCTGTTCGACCTCTACCGCGAGACTGGCGACCAACGGTATAAATCGGCAATGGATATGCTCGTCAAACAGCTGAAAGACCAGCCCCGTACCTTGGAGGGAGGCTTCTGGCATAAGCTGATTTATCAGCACCAGATGTGGCTGGATGGGCTGTATATGGCTTCTCCGTTCATGGCGCAGTATGGTGCGGAATTTGGAAAACCGGAGTGGATTGACGAGGCGGTGAAGCAGTTCCGCCTCTGCCACAAGCATACCTATGATTCCAAGACAGGGCTGTATCATCATGCGTGGGACGAAAGCAAAAGCCAGCGCTGGGCCAATCCGGCAACCGGACATTCACCCAACTTCTGGGGACGCAGCATAGGCTGGTGGTTCATGGCACTGGTTGATGCGCTGGACTTTGTGCCGGAGAATCATCCGGGACGTGCCGATATGATTGGTTACATCCGCGGCCTGGCGGAGACGTTGCCGAAGTATCAGGATAAGGCGGGGTTGTGGTATCAGGTTATCGACCAATCCAAGCGGAAGGGCAATTTCCCCGAAGCATCCGTCACTACCCAGTGTATGTATGCATACGCCAAAGCAGTGAACAAGGGGTATATCGATGCTAAATACCGTGCCGTGGCAGAGAAAGCCCTGCAAGGACTGAAGGATAAACTGCTGGTAGAGAAGCAGGACGGCACGTTGACGCTGACCCGCTGCTGCCAAGTAGGCGGATTGGGCGGTCATCCGTATCGCGATGGAAGCTTCGAGTATTACATCGGCGAGAAGATGCGCGATAATGATGCCAAGGCTACCGGTCCGTTCATTATGGGATGTTTGGAACTGGAGAAATAAGAGATAAGGTATGAGGCGTTTGTTTTGCATAGCCATGCTTGCATGGGGTGCGGTGGCTTTGTCTGCACAGGATATTGCGTGGCCCGAGATTACAGTGGATGCCAAGCCGGCAGCCCGCTGGTGGTGGATGGGAAGTGCGGTGGATAAAGAAAACCTGACCTGTAACCTGGAAGCTTATGCTGAGGCGGGGATGGGTACAATGGAGATAACTCCGATTTACGGCGTACAAGGCAATGATGCGAACGACATTCCGTTCCTTTCTCCCCGGTGGATGCAGATGCTGCAACACACGGAGAGCGAAGCTGCCCGATTGGGTATGCAGATTGACATGAATACCGGTACAGGCTGGCCGTTCGGCGGTCCTGAGGTCGGCATAGAAGATGCCGCCTGCAAACTGCTTGTTGCCGAATACCGGTTGGCAGGCGGGAGTACGTTTGACGGAAAAATAGAAGTTGCCGACAGCAAACAGAGACCCTATGCCAAGCTGGAACGTCTGATGGCTTTTTCCGGTGCAGGAAAGTGCCTGAACCTGACAGGCAGGGTGAAAAACGGTATTTTGCATTGGAAAGTCCCGAAAGGCGATTGGCGTTTGATAGCTGCTTTTTGTGGCAAAACCTTTCAGAAAGTGAAACGTGCGGCACCCGGTGGCGAGGGGTATGTGATGAACCATTTCTCCGCCCGTGCCGTGAAGAACTACCTGGAACGTTTCGAACGTGCCTTTGACGGACAGCTTGAGAGTACCGTCGGCGTTGCTACTGCTTATCCTCATCACTTCTTCAACGATTCGTATGAGGTTTACGGTGCGGACTGGTCGGAAGGATTGTTTGATGAATTTCGGACGCGTCGCGGCTATAAACTGGAGGAGCATTTGCCGGAGTTTCTTGCGGAAGGCGAACGTACGGACGATGCCCGGCGTATCATTTCCGATTATCGGGAGACGCTCGGCGAACTGTTGCTGGAAAATTTCACCCGCCAATGGACGGAGTGGGCACATCGGCACGGAGCCGGGACAAGAAACCAGGCGCATGGTTCGCCCGGAAACCTGATAGACCTTTATGCCACGGTGGATGTTCCGGAGTGCGAAGGTTTCGGCTTGTCTGATTTCGACATACGGGGATTGCGCAAGGATTCGCTGACGCGTCCCAATGATTCCGACCTCTCCATGCTGAAGTACGCATCGTCGGGTGCCCATATCGCCGGTAAACCCTATACATCTTCGGAGACCTTTACCTGGCTGACGGAGCACTTTCGTACCTCGTTGTCGCAATGCAAGCCGGATATCGACCTGATGTTTGTTTCCGGAGTCAATCACACTTTCTTTCACGGGACGACCTATTCGCCGGCTGAGGCTGCCTGGCCCGGCTGGAAATTCTACGCTACGGTGGATATGAGCCCAACAAACAGTATCTGGCGGGATGCACCTGCCTTCTTCCGGTATATATCCCGTTGTCAGAGCTTCTTGCAGATGGGGCAACCGGATAATGACTTTCTGGTGTATCTGCCGGTATATGATATGTGGCAGGAGCAGGACGGACGCTTGCTGATGTTTGATATTCATAAGATGGCACGGCGTGCTCCCCGTTTCATCGAAGCGGTGCATCGCATCAATGATGCCGGTTATGACATGGATTACATTTCCGATAATTTCATCCGTACGGCCACTTGCCGCGACAAGAAGATTGTGACGTCCGGCGGAACTGCCTATAAGGCTTTGATTGTTCCCGGTGCCCGTCTGATGCCGGCGGATGTACTTGCCCGATTGCTCGACCTGGCAAAGGCGGGGGCTACGATTGTCTTTTTGGACCGCTATCCGGAAGATGTTCCGGGCTATGCCGGACTGGCACGGCACCGTGCGGAGTTTAAGCGCGTTTTGGAGCAGGTGAAAAGGCTGGCAGATGCGCAGGGCAATGACAAAACGGTGTTTTTCGGTACGGACTATGCCCGTACGCTGGCACAGACCGTTGCCGTGCCCGAAGCCATGAAGGCCTCTTTCAGCTTGAGTTGTATCCGTCGTAAGAATCCGGACGGACATCACTATTTTGTTTCGGCGCTGACCGATAAGGATACGGAAGGCTGGATACCGTTGGCTGTACCTGCACGTTCGGTCATGCTTTATAATCCGATGGATGGTACATCCGGAAAAGCCTCTTTGCGACAGAAAGATGGGAAGGCGGAAGTGTATTTGCAGTTGCATTCCGGAGAATCTGTCATACTGAAAACCTTCACCGACGCCGATGTGCAGGCTCCGGCATGGAAGTATCAGTCTGCTGTGCCGGGCATTGTCGAGTTGGCAGGCCGGTGGAACCTGCGATTTGTGGAAAGTGCTCCTGCAGTGCGGAATGCTCCGGACTCGGTGCGGCTGGGCTCATGGACGGATTTGTCCTTTGAAGGAGCTAAGACGACTATGGGAACTGCCTGCTACACGACTGCTTTCACGATTGAAGACCCCGCTTCGGCACACGACTGGCGATTGTCGCTTGGCGATGTCCGTGAAAGTGCCCGTGTACGCATCAACGGCAAGGATGTGGCTACTTTGTGGGCTGTGCCTTATGTTTGCCCCGTCGGGCAGTATCTGCGTCCGGGCAAGAATATCCTGGAAGTGGAAGTGACCAACCTTCCTGCCAACCGCATTGCCGATATGGACCGCCGTGGCGTGAAATGGCGCATCTTTAAGGACATCAATATGGCTGCGCTTGGTTATAAGAAAGGAACGTATGCCGATTGGAAACCCGTTTGGAGCGGGTTATTGGGACCTGTACGTATTATACCGTTAAAACCGACAGATAAATGAATATGATGAAAAGATGCTTCTCTTTGTGTACGTTGCTTGCCTGTATGACAGGTGCTTTGTATGCTCAAGACCCGCGTGAACGCCATTATTTTTATGAGAACCTTGACCCTCGTCATGAACCGAAACCGTTGGTAGAGGGTTTTGCCCGCGAACGGGTTACCGAACAAATAAACCGTGGCTTGGTAGCAGTTCCTTCCGAAGATGCCGGGGCGGTCTATCTGAGTTGGCGTTTGCTGAACTCGGACGATGCTACCGTTGCTTTCCATGTGTACCGGCAATCGGACGGCAAAGTGCGCCGCCTGACGAAGAAGCCCATTGCCGGAACTTGCGATTTTGTAGATACGGCTCCTTGCAAGCAGGCTTCTTATTGGGTGGAAGCCATTGTGAAAGGAGAGAGACCTTCTGCTTCGGAAAAGCGGAAGGTAGTGCTTGCCGATTTGAAACCTTACACTTCCATTCGCCTGAAAGATAATGTAAAGGCGGGAAAGATAGCTCTTGCCGACCTGAACGGTGACGGCACTTTTGATTACGTCATCCGTACCCCCGAGACGAATGTAGACCCGGGTATGCCGGGTGATACGACCGGAAAGACTTACAAGATTTCCACCTATTTAAGTGACGGCACTTACCTGTGGACGTATGACATGGGACCGGGCATCGAACCGGGCATTTGGTATTCGCCTTTCATCGTTTATGATTTCAATGGCGACGGCAAGGCGGAGGTGGCTATTAAGACAGCGGGAACCGATTATGTAAAGAATGAAAAGGGACGTGTCTGTGGTGGCAGTGAATATCTTTCCGTACTTGACGGCATGACCGGGAGGGTCATCGACCGTGTGGACTGGCCGGAACGTAACGACCGTTATGGGAATCTAATTCGCCAGAACCGCAACCAGATGGGTGTGGCCTATCTGGACGGGAAGACTCCGTTCATATTGGCAGCACGCGGCACGTATAAGTTGATGGTGGTAGACGCCTGGATGTTGAAAAACGGCAAGCTGGAGCGTGTATGGCGTTGGGACGGCGATGAGGAAAACCCGATTGTCCGGAGTATGGGAGCGCATAGCATGGTCGCTGCCGATGTGGACGGCGACGGAAGGGATGAAATCCTGTTGGGCTCTTGTATGCTCGATGATAATGGAACGATGTTATGGTCTTCCGGTTTGGGACATAGCGACAAGGCATATATCTGCAAGTTGCGTCCCGATATGGAAGGTATGCAGGTGTTCATGGTCAGTGAACCGAAGAAAGAAGACGGCCGCGGCGTTTCCGTGGTGGATGCTGCTACGGGAAAACTGATATGGGGTATCGGTCATACAACGTATCATGTGGCAGACGGTATGGTAACTGATTTCGACCCTGCACATCCCGGACTGGAATGCTTTGCCAGCGAAGACCGCAAGGGCGGAAGTACCGACAGATACCTGTTGACGGCGGACGGCAGGAAGCTGGATGTGGCTAAGGAGGATATACCGGGATGCCGCAACTGGATATGGTGGGATGCGGATTTGCTGCGCGAGACTTTCAAGGGCGATGATAACCGTTGGGGAGCAGGCTCCTCTTCCGGTGGCCGCAGGCAGAGCATCTGGAAATGGAAAGGCGAAGTGCTGACGGAAGGCATTGAGGGAGATATCCTGCTGATGGCAGATATGGAAGGCGACTGGCGTGAGGAGCTGATTACCGCCTTGCCGGGTGAATTGCGTATCTATCATACCAACATTCCCGCCTGCGACCGCCGGGTGACATTGATGCAGAATCCTCTGTACCGTAGCTACGTGGCCCATCGCAGCATGGGATATCCCCAGGCTCCCGTGCCGTCTTATTATTTGGGACAATGACTGAACTGTATTGATTTACGTTACTAATTTTAAAAATATGCTGTTAAGAATGAAGAAACCACTGTATGCAGCCGCAGCCGTTTGCATATGGATGCTTAGCTCTTGCCAATCTGAAAGTTATAAATATGAGGCGGTCTATCGTAACTTGCCTTTTGATATGCCTCGTGTGGAAGCGCCGGAGTTTCCCGACCGTACGGTCAACCTGAAAGAGTTCGGTGCAATCGGCAATGGGGAGACGCTCTGTACATCGGCTTTTGCCGATGCCATCCATGCCTTGTCCGAACAAGGGGGAGGACATCTTGTCGTTCCTGCCGGTGTCTGGCTTACGGGACCTGTCGTCTTGAAAAGCAATATTGATTTGCACCTGGAAAAGGGAGCTGTCATACTTTTCTCTCCCGATGTGGACCTCTATCCTTTGGTGGAGACCGTGTTCGAGGGGTTGGATACCCGCCGTTGCCAGTCGCCGATTTCCGGCCGTAATCTGGAGAATGTAGCCATCACCGGCGAGGGGGCGATTGACGGAAACGGCCATTACTGGCGCCCGTTGAAGCGCGAGAAGGTCACGGAGAGCGTCTGGAAGCAGACCATAGCCCGTGGCGGTGTATACAAACGGCCTACCTACTGGTTTCCCTATCCTGAAACCTTGAAGGGAGATACCATCAGCAACATGAACGTTCCTCAAAATCTGCAGACGGAAGAAGAGTGGCAGAGTGTCCGCCATTTTCTCCGTCCGGTCATGGTGAGCCTGGTGGAGTGTAAGAACGTATGGCTGCAAGGGGTGATATTCCAGAACTCTCCGGCATGGAACTTGCATCCGCTGATGTGCGAGAATGTGCTGATTGAAGAGGTACAGGTGCGTAACCCGAGCTATGCGCAGAATGGCGACGGGCTGGACTTGGAGTCTTGTAGGAATGCGCTGATTGTCAATTCCACTTTCGATGTGGGCGACGACGGTATCTGCCTGAAAAGCGGCAAGGATGAAGACGGCCGCCGCCGCGCACGCCCTTGCGAGAATGTCGTGGTAGACGGTTGCACGGTGTTTAAGGGACATGGAGGCTTTGTGGTCGGCAGCGAGATGAGCGGCGGAGTACGGAATGTATCTGTCAGCAACTGCCAGTTCCTGGGCACGGACGTGGGGCTGCGCTTCAAGAGTAAGCGCGGACGTGGCGGCATTGTCGAGAATATATGGATAACGAACGTTTCCATGATGGATATCCCGACCGAACCGATTACGTTCAATCTCTACTATGGCGGCAAGTCGGCGGTCGAGGTGCTGGAAAGTGGTGAGAAACTTCCCGCCGAGGTCGCGCCGCTTCCGGTGGACGAGACCACACCTTGTTTCCGGAATATCCACGTGAAGAACCTGGTGTGTGCGGGAGCTCGCCGGGCGTTGTTCTTCAACGGCATTCCGGAGATGCCGATTGAGAACGTGGTGTTGGAAGACATAGATATCACCTCGCGGTTGGGAGCCGAGTTCGTTTACAGCAAGGCTGTGACGATGAAGAACGTTACGATTCGCAACGCGGAAGGCAAACCGGTGGTTACACGTTTTTGTGAAGATATGAAATAAGCGTGGTGGTATACGTGGACAAGGATTAGTCGCAGCCGGCTCGGATTGTCAAATCAGACATCCTTTCAGTCAAAATAAGTACAAGAAGTAGGGGAGGATTCCCCTATTTTTGTATCACAGAATAGCGACTAATACTGATTACCATGAAACAATGTTTTTTTGCGGTTGACCTGGGGGCTACCAGCGGCCGCACCATCTTGGGAACTTTTACGCCGGAAGGACTGGAAATGGAAGAGGTGAACCGTTTCCCGAACCGTCTGATTGAAACCGGAGGGCACTTCTACTGGGACATCTACGAACTCTACCGACATATTACCGAAGGACTGAAAACTGTCGCCCGGCGAGGGGATGTGGAGATTGTTTCCATCGGCATCGATACGTGGGGAGTGGACTTCGTGTGCGTGGGCGGGGACGGAGGATTCCTCCGGCAGCCCTATTCCTATCGCGACCCGCATACGGAAGGGGCGCCCGACGCTTTCTTCCGGAAGGTTGACCGCAAGCAAGTCTATGAGTGGACGGGCATCCAGGTGATGAACTTCAACTCCCTGTTCCAGCTCGATACGTTGCGCCGTAACGGCGACAGCGCATTGGCTGCTGCCGACAAACTGCTGTTCATTCCCGATGCCTTGAGCTATATGCTGACCGGCGAGATGGTGACAGAATACACCATCGCCAGCACGGCACAGCTGGTCAATGCGGAGACCCGCAGGCTGGAAGACGCCCTGTTGCGCGAGCTCGGGCTGACGGCTGACAACTTCGGCCGTTTCGTTTATCCCGGCGAGCGGATAGGAACATTGACGCGGGAAGTGCAACGCATGACCGGGCTGGGCGATGTGCCTGTCGTCGCAGTGGCGGGGCATGACACTGCCTCCGCAGTGGCTTCGGTGCCTGCCGTCAATCCCGGTTTCGCCTACCTGAGCAGCGGGACCTGGTCGCTGATGGGAGTGGAAACGGAACGTCCGGTCATCACTCCGGAGACCGAGTCGCTGAACTTTACCAACGAAGGCGGTGTGGACGGTACCATCCGCCTGCTGAAGAATATCTGCGGGATGTGGCTGCTGGAGCGCTGCCGGGCTGCGTGGGGGGAGACCTCTTATCCGGAGCTGATAGCCGAAGCGAAAGCCTGCGAGCCGTTCCGCAGCCTGATAAACCCGGACGATGCCTGTTTCGCCAACCCGGCGGACATGGAGCAGGCAATCAGGGAGTACTGCGCTGACACCCGCCAGCCTGTTCCGCAGACGCGGGGACAAATCGTGCGCTGCATCTTCGAGAGCCTTGCCCTGCGCTACCGGCAGGTGCTGGACAATCTCCGCACCCTGTCTCCCCGTCCGATAGAGGTGCTTCACGTCATCGGCGGCGGAAGCCGCAATGATTTGCTGAACCAGTGGACCGCCAACGCTGTCGGCGTCCCTGTGGTGGCGGGTCCTTCCGAAGCCACGGCAATCGGCAATGTCATGATTCAGGCATTGGCTGCCGGTGCGGAAAGGGATGTTGCTTCCATGCGTCGGCTGATTAGCCGCTCCATTCCGCTGCAGACGTTCCGTCCGGAAGAACCGGAGGCGTGGGATGCCGCCTATCTGCATTTCAAGCAGACGGCAATCAGGAACTGACGGAAGGCAGTGAATGGCGGAGCGCAAGGATATAGATTCCTCGGGCGAGGCGTATAGACAAAGAAGTTACGGGATATATGGCGCAAAGTTTCGCCGTAGCAATGGAAAAAAGACGGGAAGTATGGGAAAAGTTCTATTCCAAGCCTTGGAACAGACGTTCGCAACCTTGGAACGGCCGTCCGCAACCTTGGAACAGACATCCGCAGCTTTGGAACAAACAAATCCGGACCGGATGATTCGTGACGTATAAAGTTATCAATAAATATAGAGTAATAAACATTTCAAACCGAGTATCATGAAAGAAGAACTGATTACAAAAGCGTATGAGATAGCCAAAGAACGTTATGCCGCTATCGGAGTGGATACGGACAAGGTAATGGACACCTTGCAGAAGGTACAACTCTCCCTGCACTGCTGGCAGGCGGACGATGTGACGGGCTTTGAGTCGCAGGGCACGCTGACCGGCGGCATCCAGGCCACGGGCAACTATCCCGGTAAGGCGCGCAACCTGGAAGAGCTGCGCCAAGACATCCTGAAAGCCGCCTCCTACATCCCGGGCAAGCACCGCCTGAACCTGCACGAAATCTACGGTGACTTCGGCGGCAAGTTCGTGGACCGCGACCAGGTGGAGCCCGCACACTTCGAGAGCTGGATGCAGTGGGCTGCCGAAAACGGCATGAAGCTGGACTTCAACTCCACGTCTTTCTCGCATCCGAAGAGCGGCAACCTCTCCCTCTCTAATCCCGACGAAGGCATCCGTAATTTCTGGATAGAGCACACCAAGCGCTGCCGTGCCGTTGCCGAAGAGATGGGCAAGCGCCAGGGCGACCCCTGTATCATGAACCTTTGGGTGCACGACGGCAGCAAGGACATCACGGTGAACCGCATGAAGTATCGTGCCCTGCTGAAAGACTCCCTGGACCGGATTTTCGCTACGGAATATAAGCACATGAAAGACTGCATCGAATCCAAGGTGTTCGGTATCGGACTGGAAAGCTATACGGTAGGTTCCAACGATTTCTACATTGGCTACGGCGCACAGAACAACAAGATGATTACGCTGGACACCGGACACTTCCATCCGACGGAAAGCGTAGCCGACAAGGTCTCTTCCCTGCTGCTCTACGTCCCCGAACTGATGCTGCACGTCAGCCGCCCGATTCGCTGGGATTCGGACCACGTGACCATCATGGACGACCCGACGCTGGAGCTCTTCAGCGAAATCGTCCGCTGCGATGCCTTGGACCGCGTGCACTACGGACTCGACTATTTCGACGCCAGCATCAACCGCATCGGCGCCTACGTCATCGGTAGCCGTGCGGCACAGAAGTGTATGCTGCGTGCCTTGCTCGAACCGGTCTCCACGCTGCGCCGCTACGAGGCCGGCGACCAGGGCTTCCAGCGCCTCGCTCTGCTCGAAGAGTGCAAGTCGTTGCCTTGGAATGCGGTGTGGGATATGTTCTGCCTGAAGAACAACGTTCCGGTAGGCGAGGAGTTCATCGGCGAAATAGAGAAATACGAAGCCGAAGTGACTTCCAAACGATAACCCGTGCAACCGTAACCTTTAAGTAGAGAAGATGGAAATCATAGTAGGATTATTGATTATCGCCATTGGGGCATTCTGCCAGTCCAGTTGCTACGTACCCATCAACCGCATCAAGCAGTGGAGCTGGGAGTCGTACTGGATGGTGCAGGGAGTATTCGCATGGCTGGTATTCCCCTTCTTGGGCGCGCTGCTGGCAGTCCCTGCCGGTAATTCGCTGTTCGAGATTTATGCAAGCCACCCGGCGGACACGCTTTGGGCCCTGTTCTTCGGCGCCTTGTGGGGAGTGGGCGGATTGACCTTCGGCCTTTCCATGCGCTATCTGGGCGTTGCCTTGGGACAGTCCATCGCGCTGGGCACTTGTGCCGGACTGGGCACTATCCTGACTCCGGTCTTCACCGGAAAGACGGACGACCTGACCACGCCGGTCATCGTCGGTGTGGCGGTCACGCTGATAGGCATCGGCATCATCGGCTATGCCGGCAGCCTGAAGTCGGCAAGCCTGAGCGAAGAGGAGAAGAAGCAGGCGGTGAAGGACTTCAACTTCACCAAAGGCATCATCGTTGCCCTGCTTGCCGGATTCATGAGCGCCTGCTTCAGCATCGGGCTGGGGTTCGGCGAGAAGCTTTGCTTTGCCGGTAGCGCGGAAATCTTCAAGACCCTGCCCGCCACCTTCATGGTGACGCTGGGCGGTTTCCTCACGAATGCCGTCTATTGTTTCTGCCAGAACTCGAAAAACAAGAGCTGGGGCGACTACGGCAAGACGTCGCTCTACGTGAACAACGTTCTGTTCTGCGCCCTCGCCGGTGTGCTGTGGTACAGCCAGTTCTTCGGGTTGAGCCTGGGCAAGGGCTTCCTGACCGCTTCTCCGGTGTTGCTCACCTTCTCGTGGTGCATCCTGATGTCGCTGAACGTCACGTTCTCCAACGTCTGGGGCATCCTGCTGAAAGAGTGGAAAGGATGTACGCGCAAGACCATTGCGGTGCTCGTCATCGGCCTGATAGTCCTGATAGTCTCCTCTTTCTTGCCGCAGTTGCTGGGATGATAACTCCCTCTAATCATATAATTAACTAAAAACAACTTATACATTATGAAATCAATTCTTGAAAATCGCCCCAAGCTGGCTTATGAAGTTGGCCAGGCGGCAGAAGTAGCCGGATATCTTTGGCAAAAAGGTTGGGCGGAACGCAATGGCGGCAATATAACGTTGAACATCACCGAATATGTAGATGATGAAATCAAGTCGTTGCCGGCCATCAGCGAAGTCCAGCAGATAGGCAAGCAGCTCCCTTATCTGAAAGGTTGCTATTTCTATTGCAAGGGCACCCAGAAGCGTATGCGCGACTTGGCCCGTTGGCCCATGGAAAACGGTGCGGTCATCCGCATCCTGGACGACTGTGCCAGCTACGTGATTATCGCCGACCAGCCGGTAATGCCGACATCGGAGCTTCCCTCGCATCTTGCCGTCCACAACTACCTGCTTGAGAACGGTTCGCCCTACCGGGCATCCTTGCACACCCATCCCATCGAACTGATTGGCATGACCCATAACAAGAAGTTCCTGGAGAAGGACGTGGCCACCAACTTGCTGTGGAGCATGATTCCGGAGACGAAAGCGTTCTGCCCTCGCGGCTTGGGCATCATCCCTTATGAACTGCCGGGTTCGGTGAAACTGGCCGATGCCACTATCGAGGCATTGGGCGACTACGACGTGGCAATGTGGGAAAAGCACGGCGTGTTCGCTGTGGATGTGGACATCATGTCTGCTTTCGACCAGGTGGATGTATTGAACAAGTCCGCCCTGATTTACATCGCAGCCAAGAACATGGGCTTCGAGCCGGACGGCATGAGCCGTGAGCAGATGAGGGAGATGACGGAGGCTTTTAATCTGCCGAAATAAAATAAAGGAAGAGTGTAAATTGAGTAGCCATGAAGAGAACTATTATTTCGTGTGTGCTGTTTCTGGCAGTAGCAAACGTCTTTTCGCAAACCGCCATGAAAACGGCTGCCGAAGCCAGACTTTCGGCTTCTGACCTTGCCGTGAAAATAGCCGACCGTATTCTTGCATCCACTACGTATGAATTCAAGAACGCCAAGACCGGTAAGACTTATAAGTCTGTCAAAGATTTGCCTTTGGACATGGACGTCAAAGTAGCGTGTAAGTATAATAATTGGCATTACACCAATGGGGTGACCCATATTGCTTTGATGGAATTGGCCGATAAAACAGGTGAGAAGAAGTATGATGATTATGTATTAAAAAACATGAACTTTGTCTTCAACGAAGGCAATCTGGGCTTCTTCAAAAAGCAATACGACCGGGCGATGAAAGACGAAGGCTGGTACGGTGTCCGTAAATTGAGCTGGCACATGATATTCCGCGGAAAACGTCTGGATGACAACGGTCCTATGGGCGCCAGTCTGATAGACTTGCAGATGAAGTATCCGGATAAATCGTTTTTGGATTACATCAATGAAACCGCCAATCATCTGAACCATGGCGAGCCTCGTTTGGCCGACGGCACCATTGCCCGCATCTGGCCGCATGAAAATACAATCTGGGCGGATGACGCTTTCATGGCCATTTCGTTTCTTACCCGTATGGGAAAGATGACCGGTGACGTAAGCTACATCAATGATGCGGCCAATCAGGTAATCAAATACCACAAATATCTGTGGTGTCCTGAAAAACGGATTTTCTATCATTGCTACCATACGGATACGGACGAACACGGTGTCGCCCATTGGAGCCGTGCCAACGGATGGGTCTTCATGGCAACTGCCGATCTGCTTGCCGTGATGCCGCAGAACCATCCGATGCGGCCTGAGGTATTGGAATGCTTCCGTCGCCAGTGCAGCGGTGTGGTGCGCTATCAGGGCAAACACGGCCTTTGGCATCAACTTCTCGATAAAGAAGATTCGTACGAGGAGATTACCGGTACGGCAATGTTCGTGTTCGGTATCGCACGTGGCGTAAAGCACGGTTGGCTGCATCCCGATTTCATCTATGCCGCCGAGCAAGGGCTGAAAGGTATGATGACGTTGATGTCCGATAAAGGCGATGTGACGAAAATCTGTGTAGGGACAGGCATCATGCCGTCACCGGCTTATTATTACAACCGTCCTACTCAAGAAAACGATCCGATGGGCGAAGGCCCTGTGCTCCGTGCGCTGATTGAAATGATGGACGCGCCGAAATATACGGAGATTAAAGCCGAGCAACAATATGATAAGATTGTAGTCCGGAAATAATAATCTTTTTGCGGATAAAGGAATCCCGATTGGAAGAATGATTATGCTTCTGATCGGGATTTTTTTATTAAATCTTTTGTGGGTATCTTCTATTTCATAAATATTTTCTATTTTTGTCTCGAACCCATTACGAAAGGCACACGTTATGACTATGAATTACAATGATTCGGGAGTAGAATTTAAGTATCTTATCGTCAATGACATGGATCGGAAATACGGTCTGTGGGTGAATACTGTCGGTTATCAATCCATTCAGCCGGATTCTCCCTATCCTTTGAAGAATCATCCTTCCGGCTATTTCTTCAACGCTCAGAAAGGGCGTATCTTGCGTGAGTATCAACTGGTTTACATCACCAAAGGACGAGGATTGTTCTCTTCGGAGACAACTCCGGAGAAACAGGTCTGCAAGGGACGTCTAATGGTGCTTTTCCCGGGGCAGTGGCACACCTATCACCCCTATCGTCAGACAGGTTGGAATGAATATTATATCGGATTCGAAGGCCCTGTCATTGACAATCTGATGAAAGAGGGATTTCTGTCGAAAGAAAACCAGGTTCTTGAGGTTGGTCTGAATGAGGAATTGGTGTCACTCTTTTCCCGCGCCTTGGAAGTGGCGGAAGGAGATAAAATATCCTCCCAACAATATCTTGCAGGCATCGTGTTGCACATGGTGGGCATGATACTTTCCATATCCAAAAATAAGATTTTTGAGTTGGGGGATATCGATCAGAAGATTGAACAGGCCAAGATTATCATGAATGAGAATGTTTTTAAGGATGTCGATCCTGAAGAATTGGCCATGAAATTGAATATCAGCTATTCATGGTTTCGGAAGGTGTTCAAGGATTATACAGGCTACGCGCCTGCCAAGTATTTTCAGGAGCTGAAGCTGCGTAAGGCCAAACAGTTGTTGGTCAGCACTTCTCATTCCGTCAAAGAGATTTCTTTTATGCTTGATTATAAATCCACCGAGCATTTCTTTTCTTTATTTAAGAAACATACTGGTTTCACTCCATTGGAATACCGCTCTTTCGGGAGGGAGACCGAGACGGGGGAGCAGAGCCTTTCGTAGGCAAATAGCATCTTTCCGTTTCCCCTTACCCCCTTCACAGCCCTCTGTTTATGGGCGAAAACGGTGAAGGGGGCTTCACAGAGTTCACGTCCTTTCACGGACGCGCTCTCCTCCTTGCCGGAAGCCGTCCTATGAGACGGGCAAATTCATCCCATAGGATGATTTTTTTTATCCCGCGGAACGGATTTTTTCATCCCACGAGACGAACTTGCTCGTCTCGTGGGACGGTTTCACTTTCTTCATCATTTTCACCCTCTTTCATCCCCTTCACCGTTTTCGCCCATGAACAGAGAGCTGTGAAGGGGGTAGGGGAAAGTGAAGTGCTGTATCTTCTGCCATATAGATGTGTTTTTTGGGATAAATTAAGCCTAATTGGATTTAAGTAAAGTCAAAATTAAAATAATAGCAATCAAAATAAGCATGATGAGTTGGTGTAAACTTCTTTATTTTTGCACTCACAATAATTGTGTCCGATAACGGTCACATTCTGTGATTAATCTTGGATTTATTTATTAATTTAATAATATTAATAATCTATGAGAATCTTACACAAAAAACTCTGCTTATTGATGCTTCTGTTGATAAGTTGTCCTCTCAGCATTTTTGCTCAGAACAAAACGATTACCGGTACGGTTCGCGATGCAATCGACGTGGTAATAGGTGCTTCTGTAACAGTGAAAGGTGACAATTCTATCGGTACTATTACCGATATGAACGGTAACTTTAAACTGTCTGTCCCTGCTTCAGCCAAAGAATTGGTGGTTTCATTTATCGGTTATGATAACCAGACAGTGACTATTGGCAGTAAAACGAATTTTGACATTACTCTGAAGGAATCTTCGGTAATGTTGGAAGAAGTCGTTGCGATTGGTTATGCAAAGGTGAAACGTAAAGACTTGACGGGGTCTTCCGTGTCGGTAGGTAACAAAGAATTGGCAATGGCTCCTGTGACTACTGCTGCTCAGGCGTTGGCCGGTAAGGCTGCGGGTGTGAATGTGGTTTCACAGAGCGGTGCTCCGGGCGCTGAAGTTAATATTACTGTACGTGGAGGTACTTCAATAACTCAAAGTACTTCTCCTTTGTACATCGTGGATGGTTTCCAAATGGAAAATGGATTGCAGAATGTGGATATCAATGATATTGAAAGCATTGATGTAATGAAGGATGCTTCTGCAACGGCCATTTATGGTGCACGTGGTTCTAATGGCGTAATATTAATTACTACCAAGTCTGGAAAATCCGGAAAGACGGAAGTAAACTATAATGCGTATGTGAGCTTTGAGAAGTTAGGTAAAAAATTGGATGTTCTTGGAGTGCTGGATTATGTGAAATATCAATATGAATTGCAGACTTTGAATGGTAAGGAAAATAGTTTTGCATCCATGTTTGGTGGCGACATAAATGCGGCCGATTTTTATACCGGAGCATTTGACCGCATCAATAATGAATATGGCACTCGTGGCGGCGTTGATTGGCAGGATTTGGTATTTGGATCTACCGGGTTGACGCAGAATCATAATCTTAATGTCAGCGGCGGTACGGAGAAGACCAAGTATATGCTCAGTTACAACTACACGGGACAAGATGGTATTATGGACAAACATGGTTATGCTAAAAATAGTATTCGTACGAAGATAAACCATGAATTGTGGAAAGGTGTACGTCTTGATTTTGCTTCCAGTTTCCAAAATACAAAAGTAGAAGGTGGCGGTTCTTTGGGTGGCGCTTTAAAGCAGACTATCTTACAACCGGTAACGGGAGGCATTCGTTTTACGGATGAAGATTTTATAAAAACAGATATTAGCGATGAAATGTCACAGATTGATTCGCAGTATGATATCTATAATCCGATTATAACAAATGACGCGGTTGATAATACAAAATATACTCGTTTGTTTACTACTAATGTCGGTTTGGAAATTGATTTGTTGAAAGACTTGACATTCCGTACTTCCGGTAGTTATATGTGGCAACAGGTTCGCCAAGATTATTGGGATGACGGACGTACGAAGACAGCTCAAAACAATAAAGGCCCTTATGGTTATCGTAATAATAGTGAGAAGTTCTCATGGCAGATTACCAACACTTTGAATTACAATTTTGATGTGGCAAAAAATCACCATTTTGGGGTTCTGTTGGGACAAGAAACCTATTATCAGGAGTCAATGAAGCTGGATAATGAATATCATGAGTTTCCGGAAGGTAATTTTGAACTGAATAATGTAAAAATGGGAACTGCATATTCCAAAGAGTCCAGTAAAGATAAGGCTGGATTGGTTTCTGTTTTCGGACGTATTTCCTATAATTATAACAGCCGTTATCTGTTCACAGGTACACTTCGTGCGGATGGTTCCTCAAAGTTCGCCCGTGGCAATAAGTGGGGATATTTTCCTTCCGCTTCTGCTGCATGGCGTATTTCAGAAGAGGCTTTCATGGAAGATTTGGACTTCCTTGATAATTTGAAGTTGCGTGTAGGATATGGTACATCAGGTAATAATAATATTGACAGCAATATGTATGCTACGAGCTATCAGGGCGGATATTATGCTGTTAATAATAAGAACTTCGTGACATTTGTTCCGGGGGATGTTATTGGTAACGCTGCTCTAAAATGGGAGAAGACTACTACGTCAAATGTCGGTTTGGATGTATCGGTGTTCGGAAGTCGTATAAATCTTTCTTTAGATTGGTATAATAATGAATCTTCTAATTTGTTGATTAAGAATAATATTCCTACGTCTACCGGATACAGTTTCCAATACCAAAATATTGGTTCTGTTCGTAATCGTGGAGTCGAGATTGTATTGAATTCTACAAATATTCGGACGAAAGATTTTACATGGACTACTGACTTTAATATAGCTTTCAATCGTTCTAAGGTTCTTTCCCTCTATGGAGAAGATAGTGACGCTCCTATGCTGAAAGATTACGAATCCCGTATTTGGTATCGCATAGCCAAGGGCGAGCCTCTCGGACAGTTCTATGGATATTTGTATGACGGTGTTTATACAACCGATGACTTTAATCAGAATGCAGACGGTACATATACTTTGAAAGATGGGGTACCTCGTCTGAAGGGAGCGAAGGCAGGTAGTGTTAAGCCTGGTGATGTAAAGTATAAATGTATCGCTGGAAAAACAGATAAACAAGATGCCGCGGGCAATGAAATAGGTAATCCTATTTGGTCTACGGATGACCGTACTGTGATTGGAAATGCACAGCCTAAGTTTACAGGTGGTATGAATAACACTTTTACTTATAAAGGTTTTGATTTGAATATATTCTTCAATTTTGTATATGGGAATAAAGTATTCAATATGAGTTCACAGCGTTTTATAGGTCCGTATCTTCCTAATCAAAATACATTGACTGTGATGAAAGACCGTTTTGTATTGGTTGATCCTGCTACAGGTAAAGAAACGACCAATTTACAACGCTTGGCAGAATTGAATCCCGGTCAATATAGTAAAACTGCGATGTGGAGTTTGCATTCGGATAATAAGATTGCTATATCCGATCCTCTTGACTATTATTTGGAAGATGGTTCTTATCTGCGTCTGAACACTATTACATTAGGGTATACATTGCCGAAGAAGTTGGTTCAAAAAGCACACATTAGCAATGCACGTGTTTATTGTACGTTAAATAATATTCATACATTTACGGGTTATAGCGGTTATGACCCGGAAGTGTCTGCTACAAGCAGTGCTTTGACTCCGGGCGTGGACAACTCATCTTATCCTCGCTCCAAGAGCTATGTTGTAGGTGTAAATTTAACATTTTAATCATTGAGAATAAATATGAAAAAGATAATAAATATATTGAGCTTATCAGCTATGTTGCTTGCCTTTACTTCTTGTGAAGACTGGTTGGAGATGCCTTCCGAAGCAAAGGCAGATAGTTCGACAATTTTTGAGACTATAGGTCGTGCAGAGATGACCGTTGTGGGTTGTTATGCCAACACATTTAACCGGGAGTTGTATTATCAACTTGGTATGGGAACGGATGAATGTATCTCTACGGAAGGTACTACAAATTCTAAGAATCAGGTAGCAAACTATCAATATACAACTTCTAATATACCGACTTCCACCTATACTGCAATGTATAAGGGGATAGAGTATGCTAATGTATGTATTAAGAATTTGCCATTGATGACTGCTGCATCAGAGAGTGAGCAAAAGAAGATTAATTCTTTACTGGGAGAAGCATTGGCTATTCGTGCCATGAACTATTGGAATTTGGTGCGTTTCTTTGGCGATGTACCTTATTCTGATGTCCCTGTTGCCGATTTGGGAACTTTTTCTTCTTCACGTGTCAGCCGTGATGTGATTTATGATAATTGTGTCGCTGATTTGCAACGTGCGGTGGAGTTGCTTCCTTGGGCCAATGAAGGAACGGTGGTTACTCCGGAACGTTTTACAAAGAACTCGGCGTATGGTATTCTTGCCCGTGTGGCATTGTATGCAGCCGGTTATTCATTACGTTGGGATTTAAGTACGGTTCCTTACAATGCAAGTACTGTACAAATTGCTCGTCGTAGTGATGCAGCTCGTGTGAAAGAATTGTATGAAATTGCAGCCAATGCTTGTAAGGCTGTGATAGAAAAGAAACAAAATTCCTTGTTGGATGACTATGATGCTGTTTTCCGTGATTTGATGTTAGGTAAATATAATAGTGAAACAATGTTGGAATATGGTCAGTGGGGCTCTGATGTAAACGGTTCTTCTGCGGGGTATACTAATGGCGCTTTTGCACATACGAACTCAACTTTCAAGAAATCTGCTCCTCAAATGGTAGCCATTCCTACTTATTATTTCGAATTTGAAGACGGTGATGTACGTCGTGATGTGACTATTTGTAATTATGGTATTACGGCAGCAGACATCCATCAGATGAATGCTTATTCTGCTGGTAATGTAGGTAAGTTCCGTGTAAATTGGAAGTCGGAGGTTGGTACTGCGGTAAATAAGCGTGATATAAATTGGCCTGTCTTGCGCTATTCGGATGTCTTGTTGATGTATGCAGAGGCTTTGAACGAAGTGAATAATGGACCTACTACTGAGGCTATTAATGCCTTGAAAGAAGTTCGCAAACGTGCTTTTGGCGGTGATGAGTCTAAGATAGGGGCTATTCCGACAAATCATGATGATTTTTTGGATAAAATTATTGAAGAGAGAAAATTGGAGTTGGGCTTTGAATCTTGGCGTAGAACAGATTTGGCACGTTGGGGTATCCTTTATGAGACTTTGACCAATGAAAAGGCTAAATTGCTTCAATTGGCTAAGCGTGAGGGTAAATATGCCGGTGTAGATAAATATCGTGCATACAAAGAGAGTAAAGCGGTTTTCAAAGATCCTACGGTAGCTGTTAGCTTTATCTCGATTCCGGAATCCAAACTGACAGAACAACAGATTAAAGATTTGGATGATAAAGGTGTGATTGATATAACCCTTTACGAAGATGGGGATGGTAATGTCTATTATTCTGAAAGTGAGGCTCCTGCCAATGAAAAAGTGACAGGTGTTGCATATAAGATTTTGGATATGTTTGGTAATGTATCTACAAATAATGGGAATAAAGTCGCCGAAGACCAAGCTTGGATGACTACTCAATTATTCCGTGGCTTGGAAAAGAACAAGGTGGAGATTTTACCTTTAAATACTACAAGTGTTATTGATATTAATCCGGGACTTGCGGGTCAGCAACATCCTTGTTATTAAAATAATGATTGGAATTTAGGTTAGTGTGAGGGCGGTTGGTCTGAATGGGCTGACCGCCTTTCCTTTTTAATGCTTAATGTTGTATGAAAAATATATTTTGGGGGGCTTGTTTACTAGGGGCGATTACTTACGCCCAAGCACAACCCCTCGCCTTTCCCGGTGCCGAAGGCTATGGCAAATATACCGTTGGAGGACGAGGTGGCCGCGTACTTACCGTTACAAATCTGAATGACAGTGGTGCGGGTAGCTTTCGTGATGCGGTAGAACAGAAAGGTCCCCGCATTGTGGTCTTTGCAGTAGACGGTACCATTGAATTGAAATCTCCGCTCCGTATAAACAACGATAGCATTACCATTGCCGGACAGTCTGCTCCGGGCGACGGCATTTGCTTGAAAGATTACCCGCTGGTGGTGAATGCCAGCAATGTGATTGTCCGTTATATCCGTGTTCGGGTGGGAGACCGCCACAAACTGGACAGCGATGGCTTGGGCGGCGGACGCTACGGGCAGAAGAATGTGATGCTGGATCACCTGTCTGTCAGTTGGAGCATCGATGAATGCCTGTCTATTTATAAAACGGAAAATCTTACGGTGCAATGGTGCCTGGTAGCTCACAGCCTCAATACTTCGGTTCATACAAAAGGCAGTCATGGCTTTGGCGGTATTTGGGGAGGCTATAAAGCTACCTTCCATCACAACTTGTTGGCGAACCATGCGAGCCGCAATCCCCGGTTCTCTTCGGTGGATGGCACGAAGTGGGTGGACTATCGCAATAATGTGGTGTATAACTGGGGCTTTAAGACTGCTTACGGCGGCGGGCATCATGGTGAGATAAATATGGTGAACAACTATTACAAACCGGGACCTGCTTCGCAGCATCACCGCTTGCTCGATGTGGCGGAAGACGGTACGGGGCGGTATTATGTTACCGGCAATGTGATGGAGGGTGATGAGGCTGTAACGAAGGATAACCGTAGTGCGGTGACGGACCGTGCCGGAAAACGCTATGTCCGCCATCGGCGGAGTGCTTCCCCTGATTCCGGCATTTCTCCGGAGGCTGTTCCTGCTTCGGGCGAAGAGTGCGCTTCCTGCTTGGTGAATGCTCCTTTTCCCTACGAACCCATCAATGAAGATACGCCTGTTGTGGCCTATCGGCGTGTTCTGGCTTCTGTGGGATGCAGTTTCTCACAAGATGCGTACGACAAGGAGGTGTTGCGTCAGGTGAAGGAAGGGCTTGGAACGTTTGGCATCAATGGGATTATTAACTCGCAGGAGGATGTAGGCGGTTGGCCTGCCTTGAATGCTGGCAAAATTCCGTTAGACAGCGATGGTGATGGGATGCCGGACACTTGGGAAATCCGGCATGGACTGAATCCGAAGGACGCTTCCGACTCTTCTGCCTATACGATAGATAAGGAATATACCAATATCGAAGTTTATCTGAATGAACGTTTGAGGTAATTCCGATAATCATTTTTCTTAGCATTTCCGCCAATACATACAGAGCCTGTTTTGTGCGGAAGTGCTATCTTTGTTCCGTTCACAACTATGAGATATATTACTTACACTAAAAATACCATGAAAAGACTATTTTATTCTTTGCTTGCAGTAGTTTTGACAGCTTGCGGTTCGGAAAAGCAGGCGCCGATAGACCGTGAGGCGTTGGTGGCTCGTAACAATCCTCAGGTTTCAGCGTTTGATTCATTGGCGTCGTTGTCGGTGGGTAACGGTGAATTTGCCTTTACGGTCGATGCTACCGGACTTCAGACGTTTCCCGCAGTATATAAGAAAGGAGTGCCCCTGGGCACGCAAAGCCAATGGGGTTGGCACAGTTTCGGCAATCCCGACCGCTATAAGGCGGAAGAATACTTGAAGGAATATGATTTCGGTCGCGGACATAAAGAGGTGTACGCCTGCCAGTTCAAGGAAGACGGACGACAGAAAGAAGCCGCCAACTGGTTCCGCATGAATCCGCACCGACTGCATTTGGGCATCGTGGGACTGGAGTTGGGCGACGATGTGAAACCTTCGGACATTGCCGATATTGTCCAGACGCTGGATATGTGGAACGGGGTTGTCAACAGCCACTTCACGCTGAATGGTGATTCCTTCGACGTGCAGACCGTATGCCATCCGCAGATGGATATGATTGCTGCCTGTATTGCCAGCCCGGCCCGTGTCGGGGTGAAACTGCATTTTCCGTATCCTACAGGTGCTCATGCCGATGATGCTTGCAATTGGAATGCCGATGACAAGCATACCACGAGCATTGTTTTGGAAGATGCACAATATGCCGTACTTAAGCGCACGCTCGACTCTACGGTCTACTATGTATCTCTGCGTTGGGAAGGAAAGGCTTCGCTCAAAGAGAAATCGGCGAACTACTTCGTGCTGACGCCGGAGGAAGACACACTCGCGTTCTCCTGCAAGTTTACACCCGATTTTCCCGGAACGGTGCTCAAGGGTGAACCAGCTTCCTGCGTGGCTGATGTGCTGCCTACTTTTGCCGAAACGCGGGCTGCCGGTAGCAGTTACTGGAACGGTTTCTGGAAAAACGGTGCTGCCGTAGACTTTTCGCACTGTATCGACCCGCGTGCCAAAGAGCTGGAACGTCGTGTCGTATTGAGCCAATATCTGCTTGCCATTCAGTCGGCAGGTAGCGTCCCGCCACAGGAAACCGGATTGACGTACAATTCCTGGTTTGGCAAGTTCCACCTTGAGATGATATGGTGGCATCAGGCTTGGCAGGCACTTTGGGGACATCCCGAATTGCTGGAACGTACGCTTGGCTGGTACGAGACGGTAGAGCCCGTAGCCCGTGAGATAGCCCGTCGCCAAGGTTTTGACGGAGTGCGCTGGATGAAGATGACCGACCCCAGCGGTACGGAAGCTCCGTCCAATGTGGGTAGTTTCCTGATTTGGCAACAACCGCACTTCATTTATTTGGCCGAACTCGTTTACCGTGCCAATCCTTCGGATGAGGTGATTAAGAAATACAACCATCTGGTGCAGGAGACCGCCAAGTTCATGTACTCTTTCGCCACTTACGATGAGTTTCACGGACGTTTCATCCTGAAAGGTGCCATCCCTGCACAGGAGACTCTGCGTGCCGCTACTACCATCAATCCGCCGTTCGAACTCTCTTACTGGCACTATGCGATGAACGTTGCGCAGCAGTGGCGTGAGCGTGCAGGCGAAAAACGCAATTTGGAGTGGGACGAGATGATAGACAAGCTCTCACCGCTTGCCTACAACGAAGACTGCCTTTATCTGGCTGCCGAAGATGCGGTAGACACCTACAAGGACATCCGTTTCACCAGCGATCATATGGCGGTGCTCGGTTCCGTAGGTATCTTGCCGATGAACAAGCTGATACGTGCCGACTATATGAAGAATACGCTTCACTGGATTTGGGATAACTGGAACTGGGGTAAGACATGGGGTTGGGACTATCCGATGACCGCCATGAATGCCACCCGTCTTGGGGAACCCGAAAAGGCTGTCGGTGCTTTGCTGATGGATAAGCGTACCAATACGTATTTGCAGAACGGACACAACTACCAGGACGGACGTCTGCGCTGTTACCTGCCGGGTAATGGCGGCTTGCTGACTGCCGTAGCGCTGATGTGCGCCGGATGGGACGGTTGCGAGGTGAAGAACCCCGGTTTCCCGCAAGACGGTACATGGGATGTACGTTGGGAAGGACTGAAACCGATGCCGTAGCCGGTTCTTGATGTCTATATTTATTATTTGAAATATCAGGCTGTTCCTTTTAAACGATACCCCCTCGCAGAACACCTTGTGGAGCGGGGGGGATTCAGTATACGACTGAATGCATTTCAGTCGTATACTGAATAGGGTTCAGTTTTACTATCATCTTTTTGAACTTATCAACGTTATGGACCGCATATCTGTTTTAGCAATAATTCTTACTGTTTTTCTCCCTTTGGGTGCTTATGCACAATACGCTTCTTCCTCGAAAATGCCGAAGAAAGCCGGTGACAAGATTGAATCCACTTCCTATAACGACCATAAACGAGGAACGCCACGTACATTGCACTACCTGCCTTCGGGTGAAGACTTTGTCTGTGTCAACGGCAAGAACCTCTATACCCGTGCGCTCTACGGAAGTCATACGGCATGGCGTCTGGAAACCGGCGACCGTCCGATATTTGCCACTTATGTCAAGAACGACAGCCGTAATATCCGTTTTCGTTTGCGCCTGCCAGGCGGTACGGTGACACCGTTGGAAGAGACCACCTGGTGTGAAGCGCGCTATACACCCGGCATTCGCACCTATCTGCTGAAAGATGCGGCGTGGGGCGAGGAGTGTACGTTGAAGATTTCCGTATTGGCGAGCCTGACGGAGGAAACAGCCATGTGGGAGTTTTCCGGTGAGTTGCCTGCAGGTTGCGTGCTGGAAGCGTTGAACTCGCCTATCCGCTTGAAGAAACTTTCGCGCAGCGGAGATATGGGGGCAGATCCGCCGGGATGTTTTGCTCCGGCAGAAGATGGCACGGTGCTGCAAACGCTGCAATGCCGCTTTCCGTCCGATGGACGGCTGTATGTCGGTATTCTCCGCAACGAATTGCAGGAAGTGCCGGATGGCGAAGCACGCTACCTTGCCCTGCATGATGCCTGCCGTGAACTGGCCGGACGCATCAGAATCAACACCCCCGACCCTTATTTCAATACGCTTGGTGGTGCGCTTGCTGTGGCAGCCGACGGCATTTGGGGAGAAGAGGGCGTGTGGCTGCACGGGGCTGTGGGCTGGCGTATGCCGTTGAGCGGCTGGCGTGCCGCATACGTGGGCGATGTGCTGGGTTGGCACGACCGCGCGCGTACGCATTTCGACAACTATGCCGCCAGCCAAGTGACCGATGTGCCCTGCACGCTGCCGCATCCGGCACAGGATTCCACGCTTGCGCTTGCGCGTTCCGCCAAGGTTTGGGGAACGCCGCAGTACAGCAACGGATATATCTGCCGCAATCCCCGACGCAACAACCAGATGCACCATTACGATATGAACCTCTGTTACATCGATGAACTGCTGTGGCATTTCAACTGGACTGGCGACCTTGAATACGCCCGTCGTATGTGGCCGCTACTGACATTGCATCTTGCTTGGGAAAAACGTAATTTCGACCCCGACAATGACGGGCTTTATGATGCATACGCCTGTATATGGGCAAGCGATGCGCTGTATTACAACAGTGGAGCCGTCACGCACAGTTCCGCCTATAACTATCGCGGTAACAGGCTGGCTGCACTGATTGCCGGGAAAATCGGTGAAGACCCTACGCCCTATCAAGAAGAAGCCGACAAGATACTGAAAGCGCTTAATACCCGCCTCTGGCTGCCGACGAAAGGACATTGGGCGGAGTTCCAAGACTTCATGGGACATCGCCGCCTGCATGAAGATGCTGCCGTATGGACAATCTATCATGCGCTCGACAGCGATGTGGCAGATCCGTTTCAGGCATATCTTGCCACAAACTATATAGACCGGGAGATTCCGCACATCCCGGTTGTTACTTCAGATGAAGCGCTCGTTGCCGATACTGTCTCTTTGCAGATAAATGCTGCTTCGTATGCCCGTTGGCAGAAACGGTTGCAGGAGGCGGGCGCTGCCATCAATGCCGACAGATATGCCACGGTGGCTACTACCGACTGGATGCCCTATTCCTGGAGCATCAATAATGTAGCGTTTGCCGAGGTGATGCACACAGCGCTTGCCTATTTTCAGGCAGGGCGCAGAGATGCCGGTTTCAAACTCCTGAAAAGCTCCATTCTCGACGGTATGTACTTGGGTGAGAGCCCGGGCAACTTCGGGCAGATAAGTTTCTATGACGCCGCCCGGGGTGAATGCTACCGTGATTTCGGCGACCCCATCGGAGTGGCTTCGCGTGCGCTGATTCAAGGACTCTACGGCATATTGCCCGATGCTCTGAACCACCGCCTGCTGATAAAACCCGGTTTCCCCGATGCGTGGGAGTATGCTTCGCTACACACGCCGGACATCGATTTCGATTTTAAGACCGGTGAAACTGCTGATGGCGCGTCCGATGCATCCGACTGCTCGTCCTATGCTGTTACGCACCGTCTGCCTGCCGTGCAGACGCTGGAACTGCAATTTCCGGCACGCCGCTCTGCTGTAGCCCGGTTGACAGTGAACGGCCGGGAGGTTGCGTGGCGATTGGTTGAAAACTCGGTTGGAAAGCCTATGTTGTCCGTTGCCGTTCCAGCAGCTTCCGGTGAGAAGACGGTCGTCAGCATCCATTGGGAAGGAGAGGAGCTTATTGCTCCTGTTTCTGTTGAGGCTTATCCTGCTGGACGTATACGCAACGAGGGTCCTGCCTGCTTTATTGCCATGGAGCAAGGACAGATGAAGTGGTGGGCACCGGTGGAACAACTGTCGGGTACCGATTGTAAAAAGCCCGTTCTGACAGGCGATTTCAAGGAAGTTGATGCGGCAAAGTGTACTCCGGTAGCTATGCAGCAGGCATTCAATGCAAATGTGACGGATATTTTCCGTAATGAATACCTGTCGCCCCGTTCTCCGTACACCACATTACAGTTGCCCAAGCAAGGCATAGGCGAGTGGTGCCATCCGCTGAAGACGGCAGACATCGATGATTCGGGGCTGCGTGCCGCAGTGCGTAAGGGGGTGCTGGAGACAAAGCTCGGAATACCTTTCCGTACTCCGACAGAGGGGCATAACATCGCTTTCACCTCTCTTTGGGATAACTATCCGGACAGCTTGCAGATACCTTTGCACGGTAAGGCTTCGCGTGCCTATCTGCTGATGGCGGGCAGTACCAACCATATGCAGTGCCATATCGACAATGGCGTCATTCGGGTGTATTATAAAGACGGTACCTGCGACTCCCTGCCCTTGGTGAATCCGGACAACTGGCCGCCTATCGAGCAGCTGTTCTTTGAAGATGGGCAAGCCTTCAATCGTCATGCTCCGTCGCTCTATCGCCTGCGTCTGAAGACCGGCGAACTGAGTAATGATTTCGGGAAGGAACTTGGGTTTACAGGAGTGTCGCGCGAAGTAGACGGTGGTACTGCCGTGCTATTGGATATGCCGTTGAATGCGCGGAAAAGACTTTCGCATCTTGTACTGGAAACGCTTTCCAACGAGGTGGTGATAGGGCTGATGGGAATTACGCTGCAACGATGAGACGAACTTTTAAACAGAATGCTTATGAGACGTAATATAGTGACTTTGTTGATGGCATTTGCCGGTTTGCTGGCGGTTGCGGCACAAAACCGTTCGGTCAGCCTGTCCGGTAGCTGGGCTTTTCAGATAGACCGTGAGGATAAGGGCGTTCGCGAGGAATGGTTCAGCCGTACTTTGGACGACCGGATAAACCTGCCCGGTTCTATGCCCGAGAAACTGAAGGGAGACGATGTGACGGCCCGTACCCGATGGACGGGAAGCCTTTACGACAGTTCTTATTACTTTAATCCCTATATGGAGAAGTATCGTGTAGACGGTCGGGTGAAACTTCCTTTTTTCCTTACGCCGGACAAGCATTATGTGGGTGTGGCATGGTATCAGAAACGGGTGAGGATACCGGACAGTTGGAAAGGTGAGCGGATTGTGCTCTTTTTGGAACGTCCTCATATAGAGACTACGGTATGGGTCAACCGGCAGGAGATTGGTATGCAAAACAGCCTTTGCGTGCCTCATGTCTATGACCTTACTCCGTATGTGGTTCCGGGAAAAAACTGTTTGGTGACTATCCGTGTAGACAACCGGATCAAGGAAATTAATGTCGGTCCCGATTCGCATAGCGTCACCGACCAGACACAAGGCAACTGGAACGGTATTGTCGGCAAGATAGAACTGCAATCTACACCGAAAGTGTTCTTCGAGGACATCCAGGTATATCCCAACCTTATGGGAAAGCGGGCTGTTGTACGTATGAATGTACGCGCTTCTTCTTCAGCCAACGGAGAAATCACTCTTTCGGCAAAGAGCTTTAATGCAGACATCCGCCATGAGGTTGCTCCGGTATGTCGGAACATTTCCGTGCGGAAAGGTGACAACCCGGTTGAGATGGAACTTCCGATGGGAGAGGGTTTCCTGACGTGGGATGAATTTGCTCCGGCTCTCTACCGGTTGACGGCAACACTGAAGAGTGGAAAACAGGTTGAGAAGAAACAGATACAGTTCGGTATGCGCGAATTTACGATAAACGGTAAGTGGTTTTATGTGAATGGGCGCAAGACGATGTTGCGGGGCACTGTCGAAAACTGTGATTTCCCGCTTACTGGGTATGCGCCGATGGATGTCGCTTCCTGGGAACGGGTGTTCCGAATCTGTCGTAGCTACGGGTTGAATCATATGCGGTTTCATTCTTTTTGTCCGCCGGAAGCCGCTTTTATGGCTGCCGATTTGGTTGGCTTTTATCTGCAACCCGAGGGGCCGAGCTGGCCCAACCACGGTCCGAAGTTAGGGAACGGACAACCCATCGACAAATATCTGATGGACGAAACCGTCGCACTGACAAAAGCGTATGGCAATTATGCTTCCTATTGTATGCTTGCCTGCGGCAACGAGCCTTCCGGACGTTGGGTAAACTGGGTAAGCCGATTTGTGGACTATTGGAAAGCGGCCGACTCCCGTCGTGTGTATACGGGAGCATCGGTCGGTGGAAGTTGGAAGTGGCAGCCGCGCAGCCAGTATCATGTGAAGGCAGGTGCCCGCGGACTGACATGGGCGGAGCAGCGACCGGAGAGTATGTCGGACTATCGGTCCAGGATTGATACAGTGAGCCAACCTTATGTATCTCACGAGACGGGACAATGGTGCGCTTTTCCTGACTTCAATGAAATCCGCAAGTATACGGGGGTGAACAAAGCCCGGAATTTTGAAATATTCCGGGATATATTGGATGATAATGATATGGGCGGTTTGTCGCACGACTTTATGATGGCATCAGGCAAACTGCAAGCCATTTGCTACAAGCACGAGATAGAGAAGACATTGCGTACACCCGATTATGCAGGCTTTCAGCTGTTGGCGTTGAATGATTACTCCGGTCAGGGGACGGCATTGGTGGGAGTGCTCAATGTGTTTTTCGAAGAGAAAGGGTATATCGATGCAGGGAAATTCAGACGTTTTTGCAGTCCGACTGTGCCATTGGCACGGATACCTAAATTCGTATATACGAATGATGAGACGTTTCATGCGGATATCGAGGTCGCTCATTTCGGGGCAGTGCCGTTGCAGGGTGCGAAAACGGTATATACGGTGAAGGATAAATATGGGAAGGTCTATGCTCACGGCGTGATTGGTATCAGTGATATTCCTATAGGAAACCTTTTCACATTGGGGTATGTGGATTTGAAATTGGAATGCATCGATGTCCCGCTGAAACTGAATCTGGAAATACGCATCAAAGGTACGGATGCCATTAACGATTGGGACTTTTGGGTATATCCGGCGCATACGGAGTTGACGAAGGGCGATGTATACATCACGGACACATTGGATGAGAAATCCCTATCCATCTTGGAACAGGGCGGCAAAGTACTGATTACAGCAGCCGGTAAAATAAGCTATGGCAAGGAAGTGGTACAGCATTTTACTCCGGTATTTTGGAATACATCCTGGTTCAAGATGCGCCCGCCGCACACTACCGGAATCTTCCTCAACGAATATCATCCGCTTTTCAGGGAATTTCCTACGGAATATCATAGTAATCTGCAATGGTGGGAGTTGCTGAACAAGGCGCAAGTGATGCAGTTTACTAATTTCCCGAACGGCTTCCAGCCGATTGTCCAAAGTATAGACACTTGGTTTGTCAGCCGCAAGATAGGACTCTTGTTTGAAGCCAACGTGCTGAATGGGAAACTGATGATGACAAGTATGGACATCACTTCACAACCGGACAAACGTATCGTTGCCCGGCAGATGCGTAAAGCTATTCTTGATTATATGAATTCCGATGCTTTCCGCCCTTCGATGACTGTTTCTCCCGGACAGATACATGAACTGTTTACGAAAGTGGCGGGGAATGTAAGGTCGTATACCAAAGACTCACCGGAAATTGAAAACGAAAGTGAATTGACGGCTGGTTATTTCGTAGCTGAATATGGTCGTTTGAATGGAAATATATACGTATAATGAGAGGTGTGTTGAAGTATGTATTATAGTGTGTTGATTTATTTTTTCTTTCTTTACATCTTCATTCCCCTCATAATCTCCCCCTTTTGTCCGGCACCGGGGAAGGCAGGGTTCCCCGGTGCCGAAGGCGGTGTTCCCCGGTGGGGAACGACCCGTTCCTCGGTGCCGGACAAAACCCCGCTCAGGAAGGGGTTCTGAAGGGGGTAGGAGAAATCGTGTCGGGATTCTTTTTTATGAGAAAAAATAGTGACAAACAGGATGACTGTCTTTGCGAAAAGATGGATAATGTCCCGTCATTGTTCTGAATTATATCGAACTGACGTTAAAATATCAAACGCCGGAATGTGGAGAGTGACAATCGAATCGGATTGGAACAGGCAAGGCAGATGCCGGATAAGGAAAAACTTAGGATGGGAAAGCCGAGAGGCGTAACGGAAATATTTGCCCGTGTTTTTTGATAATTGAAAGATTAACACTAATTTTGCAGGCTCAAATTGGAGACTGAAATAAAGTATAAATCAAATAAATAATTGTCAGAATGAACGTTTCATTGCAAAACATTGACAAAGTAAGCGCGTTGCTTACTGTGAAGCTTGAGAAAGCAGACTATCAGGAAAAGGTAGACAAATCATTGAAGAACTTCCGTCAGAAAGCCCAAATCCCCGGTTTCCGCAAAGGAATGGTGCCGATGAGCTTGGTGAAGAAGATGTATGGCAAGTCGGTAGTGGCCGAGGAAGTCAACAAACTCCTTTCCGAATCTGTATACAAGTATATTCAAGATAATAAGGTGAACATCCTGGGCGAACCTCTGCCCAACGAAGAGAAGCAGCAGCCCATCGACTTCGACACCATGGAAGAGTTCGAGTTCCTGTTCGACATCGCCCTGGCTCCGGAGTTCAAGGCCGAAGTTACAGCCGACGACAAGGTGGACTACTATACGATTGACGTGACGGACGAGATGGTGGACAACCAGGTGAAGGCCTACACACAGCGTAACGGCAGTTACGAAAAGGTAGACGCCTATGCCGACAACGATATGCTGAAAGGCTTGCTCGCCGAGCTGGATGCCGAAGGCAATACCAAGGAGGGCGGTATTCAGGTAGAAGGTGCCGTCATGATGCCGGCTTACATGAAGAGTGACGAACAGAAAGCCCGCTTTGCCAATGCGAAAGTGAACGACGTGCTCGTGTTCAATCCCCATGCCGCATGGGACGGTAACGCAGCCGAACTCGCTTCCCTGCTGAAGGTTGACAAGGAAGCCGCTGCCGAGGTGAAGGCCGACTTCAGTTTCCAGGTAGAGGAAATTACCCGTTTCGTACCGGGCGAGCTGAATCAGGAAATCTTCGACCAGGTGTTCGGTAAGGATGCCGTGAAGAGCGAAGAGGAGTTCCGCGCCAAGGTGAAAGAGGTGATTGCCGCCCAGTTCATGGCAGACAGTGACTATAAGTTCCTGCTGGATGCCCGTAAGATGTTGATGGAGAAGGTAGGCAAACTGGAGTTCCCGGATGCCCTGCTGAAACGCATCATGCGTCTGAACAATCAGGACAAGGACGAGAAATTCGTGGAAGACAACTACGACAAGAGCATCGAAGAGCTGACTTGGCACCTGATTAAGGAGCAGCTGGTGAATGCCAACGGCATCAAGGTGGAGCAGGACGATGTGCTTAATATGGCCAAAGAGGCTACTCGCGCGCAGTTTGCACAGTATGGAATGATGAGCGTGCCCGATGACATCCTTGACAACTATGCCAAGGAGATGTTGAAGAAGAAAGAGAGCGTCGAAGGACTGGTGAACCGCGTTGTGGAGAAGAGACTGGCTGAGGCTTTGAAGAGTCAGGTGACGCTGGAGCGCAAGAATATCTCGGCTGCCGACTTCAACAAGATGTTTGAATAAGATGCTGTCGCGGGAAACCGCCGATATATAAAGAAGGGGGTGTGTCAGAACTCACCGCAGATTGTGCAGATTGGGAACCGGAACTGGAAGATAGTCTGTGAGAATCTGTGCAATCTGTGGTGAAAACGGATTTTGGCACACCCTCTTTTTGTGTATATGTGTTCTTTTTCGTTTCTTTGTACCCACATTAAAAAAATAAAAAACAGAAAGAAAATGGATGATTTTAGAAAATACGCTACCAAGCACTTGGGAATGAACAGCTTGGTGCTGGACGATGTGATAAAATCACAAGCCGGTTATCTGAATCCCTATATCCTGGAAGAACGCCAGCTGAACGTGACTCAACTGGATGTCTTCTCGCGCCTGATGATGGATCGTATCATCTTCCTTGGCACGCAGATTGACGACTATACCGCCAATACCTTACAGGCACAGCTGCTGTATCTTGATTCAGTGGACCCGGGTAAGGATATTTCCATCTATATCAACTCGCCGGGCGGTTCGGTGTATGCCGGACTGGGCATTTACGACACTATGCAGTTTATCAGCAGCGATGTCGCCACCATCTGTACCGGAATGGCGGCAAGTATGGCGGCAGTGTTGCTGGTTGCCGGAGCCGAAGGCAAGCGTTCGGCGCTGACGCACTCGCGGGTGATGATTCACCAGCCGATGGGCGGCGCGCAGGGACAGGCCTCGGATATCGAAATCACGGCACGCGAGATACAGAAACTAAAGAAAGAACTTTATACCATCATTGCCGAGCACTCGCATACGCCTTTCGATAAGGTGTGGGCCGACTCCGACCGCGACTATTGGATGACGGCGCAGGAAGCCAAAGAGTACGGCATGATAGACCAAGTCTATACGAAGAAATAACTATGGCAGATTCTAAACGAAACAGGAACCGGTGCAGTTTCTGCGGGCGTTCGGAAGATGAAGTCGGACTCCTCATTACGGGGATGAACGGCTACATCTGCGACAGTTGCGCCGCCCAGGCATACGAGATTACCCAAGACGCCCTGAACGCGGCGAAAGGCAATGCAGGCGCGCAGCTGAACCTGAAGGAACTTCCTAAACCGGTAGAAATAAAGAATTTCCTCGACCAGTATGTCATCGGGCAGGACGACGCGAAACGCTTTCTGGCGGTGTCCGTTTACAACCACTACAAGCGGTTGCTGCAGAAGACGGGCGATGACGATGTGGAGATTGAAAAGTCGAACATCATCATGGTGGGCAGTACCGGAACCGGCAAGACCCTGCTGGCGCGCACCATCGCTAAACTGCTCCACGTGCCTTTCACGATTGTGGATGCGACCGTACTGACCGAAGCCGGCTATGTGGGCGAGGATATCGAGAGTATTCTCACCCGGCTGCTACAGGTGGCGGACTATAACGTGGCGAAGGCCGAACAGGGTATCGTCTTCATCGATGAGATAGACAAGATTGCCCGCAAAGGCGACAACCCCTCCATCACGCGCGATGTGAGCGGCGAGGGCGTACAGCAGGGATTGCTCAAGCTGCTGGAAGGCTCTGTGGTGAACGTCCCTCCTCAAGGTGGACGCAAGCATCCCGACCAGAAGATGATTCCCGTGAACACCAAGAACATACTTTTCATCTGTGGCGGCGCGTTCGACGGCATCGAGAAGAAGATAGCGCAACGGCTCAATACCAACGTTGTCGGCTATGGTGCGGTGCGTAACACGGCTGCCATTGACAAGAACAACATGATGCAGTATATCGCTCCGCAGGATTTGAAGTCGTTCGGCCTGATTCCCGAAATCATCGGGCGTTTGCCGGTGCTGACCTATTTGAATCCGCTGGACCGTACGGCGTTGCGCGCCATCCTGACGGAACCGAAGAACTCCATCATCAGGCAGTATGTCAAACTGTTCGAGATGGACGGCGTGAAGCTGACCTTTGAAGAAGCGGTGTTTGAGTACATCGTGGACAAGGCTGTCGAATACAAGTTAGGAGCCCGCGGCTTGCGTTCCATCGTGGAAACGATTATGATGGACGTGATGTTCGAAATTCCTTCCGAACACAAAGACAGCCTGGTTGTGACGTTGGATTACGCCCGCCGTCAATTGGAAAAGGCGAATATGGCAAGGCTTCAAAGTGTCTGAAGCTGGAGGTAATAGGACTAAAGAAGACTTTTTTGTGTTTTATTGAAAAATATTCGGCGGATTATGCTTGAAATTTGAGAAGTTGTTTATAACTTTGTTAGAGTTCTTAATAATAAAGAATGCCTGTAAGGGCGGTATTAATAGCTTAACTCTAATAAACAACCTAATGAATCATGGCAGGGAAGAAGATTAATTTGACAGATCAGCTGAAGAACTACTTCGGGTTCGACACTTTTAAGGGAAATCAGGAGGCAATCATACAGAACCTGCTGGCAGGTAACGACACGTTTGTGTTGATGCCTACCGGCGGCGGAAAGTCTTTGTGCTATCAGTTGCCGTCTTTGTTGATGGATGGTACGGCTATTGTGATATCTCCTTTGATTGCCCTGATGAAGAATCAGGTCGATGCGATGCGCAACTTCAGCGAGGAAGATGGGATAGCTCATTTCATCAACTCTTCCCTCAATAAGGGCGCGATAGACCAGGTGAAGTCCGACATCCTGGCCGGACGGACCAAGTTGCTCTACGTGGCTCCGGAGTCGTTGACCAAAGAAGAGAACGTGGAGTTCCTGAAAACGGTAAAGATTTCTTTTTATGCCGTGGATGAGGCCCACTGTATCTCCGAATGGGGGCATGACTTCCGGCCGGAATATCGCCGTATCCGTCCTATTATCAATGAAATCGGGAAAGCTCCGCTCATCGCACTGACCGCGACGGCCACCCCGAAAGTGCAGCACGACATCCAGAAGAACCTGGGTATGGTGGATGCACAGGTGTTCAAGTCGTCGTTCAACCGTCCGAACCTCTATTATGAGGTACGTCCTAAAACTGTGAACGTGGACAAGGATATCATCAAGTTCATCAAGAACAATCCGGAAAAGTCGGGCATCATCTATTGCCTGAGCAGGAAGAAGGTTGAGGAACTTGCCGAGATACTCCAGGCAAACGGAATCAATGCCCGTGCCTACCATGCTGGGATGGATTCCGCCACCCGTACGCAGAACCAGGATGACTTCCTAATGGAGAAAATCGACGTGATTGTCGCCACAATCGCTTTCGGCATGGGCATCGACAAGCCCGATGTGCGTTATGTGATTCACTACGACATTCCGAAAAGCCTGGAGGGATACTATCAGGAGACCGGCCGCGCCGGAAGAGACGGAGGCGAAGGGCAGTGTATTACTTTCTATACCAATAAAGACCTGCAGAAACTGGAGAAGTTCATGCAAGGCAAGCCTGTCGCAGAGCAGGAGATTGGCAAGCAGCTTCTGCTGGAAACCGCTGCGTATGCCGAATCGTCCGTTTGCCGCCGAAAGACGTTGTTGCACTATTTCGGTGAGGAGTATACGGAGGATAATTGTGGAAATTGTGACAACTGTTTAAATCCGAAAAAACAAGTGGAAGCTCAAGATTTATTGTGCACCGTGATAGAAACGATTCTTGCGGTAAAAGAAAATTTCAAGGCAGACTATATTATAGATATTATACAAGGAAAAGAGACCTCGGAAGTGCAGGCGCACCTGCACGAAGACCTGGAAGTCTTCGGTTCTGGCATGGGAGAGGAAGACAGAACCTGGAATGCCGTTATCCGCCAAGCCCTGATAGCCGGTTATCTGACGAAAGAGGTGGAAAACTACGGCTTGTTGAAGGTGACGGACGAAGGGAAGAAGTTCCTGAAGCATCCGAAGTCTTTTAAGATTACGGAAGATAATGATTTCGACGAAGTGGAAGAGGAGGCGCCTGCGCGTGGCGGCGGTGCCTGCGCGGTAGACCCTGCGCTCTATTCCATGCTGAAAGACCTGCGCAAGAAACTCTCCAAGAAGCTGGAAGTGCCGCCCTACGTCATCTTTCAGGATCCTTCTTTGGAAGCGATGGCGACTATTTACCCGGTGACTTTGGAAGAGTTACAGAATATTCCGGGGGTGGGAGCCGGTAAGGCGAAACGCTACGGTGAGGAGTTCTGTAAACTGATTAAGCGTCATTGCGAGGAGAACGAGATAGAACGTCCGGAAGACTTGCGCGTGCGCACCGTAGCCAACAAGTCGAAGATGAAAGTGGCCATCATTCAGGCTGTCGACCGCAAGGTGGCTTTGGACGACATCGCCATGTCGAAAGGCATCGAGTTTGAGGAACTGCTGGACGAGATAGAGGCGATTGTCTACTCCGGTACGAAGCTGAATATCGACTACTTCCTGGAGGATATCATGGACGAGGATCATCTGCTGGATATATATGATTATTTCAAGGAGTCTACTACAGACGATATCGACGATGCCTTGGACGAGCTGGGTGATGATTTCACTGAGGAAGAGGTGCGCTTGGTACGTATCAAGTTCATCTCCGAAATGGCGAACTAACTCCGGAGCAGGCAGAAGCCTCTTTTCGGATGCCCGCTTTCGGAAACTTTGAGTTTAAAAAAAAGAAAAAATATTGCGTGTGAATGTACGGAATGGAATAAAAACCGTATATTTGCACGCAATAAATTTTAAACGCATAGCCCTATGTCATTTATTGCTGATAAGATTGTAATGGACGGATTGACCTACGATGACGTTTTGTTAATCCCCGCCTATTCTGAGGTACTTCCTAAGACAGTCGAACTCTCGACTAAGTTCTCACGTAACATTGAGTTGAAAATCCCCTTTGTAACAGCCGCTATGGATACTGTTACCGAAGCGAAGATGGCCATCGCCATTGCCCGCGAAGGCGGTATCGGTGTCATTCATAAGAATATGTCCATAGAGGAACAGGCGCGTCAGGTCGCCATCGTGAAGCGTGCCGAGAACGGTATGATTTACGATCCGGTAACAATCAAAAGGGGTTCCTCGGTGGCCGATGCGCTGGACCTGATGGCGGAGTATAAGATTGGTGGTATTCCGGTGGTAGATGACGAAGGGTGTCTGGTAGGAATTGTAACCAACCGCGACCTCCGTTTCGAGAAAGACCATAGTAAACGCATCGATGAGGTGATGACAAAAGAGAACATCGTCACGACAAATCAGACGACCGATTTGGAAGCTGCCGCCCAGATTCTACAGGAACATAAAATCGAGAAGCTGCCGGTAGTCGATAAGGACAATAAGCTGGTGGGCCTGATTACTTATAAGGATATCACCAAGGCTAAAGACAAACCGATGGCCTGCAAGGATAGCAAGGGGCGCCTTCGCGTGGCTGCCGGTGTGGGCGTGACGGCCGATACGCTGGAGCGTATGCAGGCGTTGGTCGATGCCGGGGCGGATGCCATTGTCATCGATACGGCGCACGGGCACTCCATGTATGTTATCGAGAAACTGAAAGAAGCCAAGAAACGTTTTCCCGATATTGACATCGTAGTGGGCAACATTGCTACCGGAGAGGCTGCGAAAGCCTTGGTCGAGGCGGGTGCCGACGGCGTGAAGGTGGGTATCGGTCCGGGCTCTATCTGCACTACGCGTGTGGTTGCCGGTGTGGGCGTTCCCCAGTTGTCCGCTGTGTACGATGTGGCCAAGGCGCTGAAAGGCACAGGCATTCCTTTGATTGCCGACGGTGGACTGCGCTATTCGGGCGACGTGGTGAAGGCTTTGGCGGCAGGCGGCTATTCCGTAATGATTGGCTCGCTGGTGGCCGGAACAGAGGAGTCGCCGGGTGAGACCATTATCTTCAACGGACGTAAGTTCAAGTCGTATCGAGGTATGGGCTCTTTGGAGGCTATGGAGCATGGTTCCAAAGACCGTTACTTCCAGAGTGGAACGAGCGATGTGAAGAAACTCGTGCCGGAAGGCATTGCCGCCCGTGTCCCTTATAAAGGCACTTTGTATGAGGTGATTTACCAGTTGACCGGCGGTTTGCGCGCAGGTATGGGATATTGCGGTGCACCCAATATTGAGAAGTTGCATGATGCCAAGTTTACTCGTATCACCAATGCCGGTGTGTTGGAGAGCCATCCGCACGACGTGGCGATTACGAGCGAGGCTCCGAACTACAGCCGCCCCGAATAACGCCGCTATTTGTTCATAAAGATAGATGCCCGGAGAGTAATTTGTACTTTTCGGGCATTATTTGTTTATGATATTGTATCTTTGCGAAGTTGCTTGTCGGCGGCTTTGCTTATTTTAGACAGATGGTTATGATAAGAGCTTGTTTGATGATATTTTTTCTCGGGTTGGGCTGGAACGTTTTTTCACAGCAAGACCCGTTGCTGATGTGTGTCAATGGAAAGGACGTGTTGCGTTCCGAGTTTGAGTATAGCTATAACAGGGACAAGGCGTCGCTCACTCCTCGGAATGCTACCCCGGAGATGTATGTGGAGCGGTTCGTGAATCTCAAACTGAAGGCGGCTGCCGCTGAAGCGGTGGGATTGGACACGACCCTTTCGTTTCGCGAGCGCGTGGAAGATTATCGCAGCCGGTTGATAAAGTCGTACCTGACCGATACGGCTGCGACGGAAAAAGAGGCTCGTCGGCGGTATGACGAAATGAAATCCGGACATCGCGTAGGCCGGGTGTATGTGAGCCATGTGTTCAAGTATCTTCCTCAGAACGTGTCCGGCCATGCGTTGCGTAGTGCGGTTGCCCGTATGGACTCCATTTATGACTCCCTCGGAAAGGACGGGTCCGGTGAAGTTTTTGATACCTGCGTGCAGCGCTTTTCCGATGAAAAACGGTCGTTCTGGGTGACGCGTCTACAGATGCCTGCAGAGTTTGAGGAGGTGGTTTTCGGTCTGCCGGTGGGCGAGGTGTCGAAACCTTTTTTTACTCCGCAAGGCATCCATATCGTGAAGGTGCTCCGGCGGGAGGAAATGCCTTCCTGGGCTGATGTGAAAGATAAGGTGGCGGTAGCGCGCCATCACGCGTCCGATGCGGCGGCAAAGGCGCAGGTGGAGAAGTTGAAGAAAACGTATCGTTACACCCCCGACAAGGCTGGTATGGACGAATTGGTGGTTACCGGGCAGACAAAGCGAGTCCTGTTTACGTTGGCGGGAAAGGAGTATACGGGAGCGGATTTCGCCCGTTTTGCGGCGGCATATCCGGCCGGCGTGCGCAGGCAGCTGGATGCTTTTGTCATGAAAACTGTGTTCGATTATGAGAATGCGTGCTTGGAGCAGAAGCATCCGGAGTTGCGCTGCCGGGTGCGGAACCACGGAGACCGGTTGCTGCAAGATGCGATGATGGAGCGGGAAGTCTACGGACGGGCTGCGACCGACGAAGCCGGACTGCGGGCTTATTTCGAGAAGCACCGTTCCGATTATCATTGGGAAGAGCAACGATACAAAGGCATTGTGTTGCATGGAGTTAGCAAACGTAGCCTCAAGCAAGCCCGCAAGTTCCTGAAGAGCCTGCCGGAAGAGGAATGGAAAGATGCGGTGCGCCTGGCCTTTAATGCCGATGCACAGGCGCAGATACAGGCGGAACAGGGAGTCTTTGCTCCGGGCGATAATGCGTATGTCGATAATCTGGTGTTCAAGGGGGCGAATGCAGCCCCCATGGTGTCATTCCCTTTTACTGCCGTGCTGGGTAAGAAAGTAAAAGGACCGGACGATTATCGGGAGGTGAAAGACCGCCTGGTTACAGACTATCAGCGTCACTTGGAAGCCCGGTGGATAGCCGGTTTGCGCGCTTCGGCTAAGGTTGAAATAAACCAAGAGGTTTTAAAAACCGTTAATAATCACTGATGCAACCGATTAAAGCCGTATCTTCGTCCCTTAAAACAGAGTAAATATCAGCCGATAATGCGAACAACCTGCTTGATGCTTCTAATTCTTCTTTGCTGTGTGTCGTGCAAGGAACAGCACGATCACGGCGGACGGACGCCGCTGGTGGAACTGGATGGCAACTTCCTTTACCGTGAGGACTTGCAGTCGGTGCTCCCTGCGGGGTTGTCGAAAGACGACAGCCTGTTGTTTGCCGAACACTATATCCGTAATTGGGCGGAAGAGGTGTTGCTGTACGAGAAGGCACAGAGCAATATCCCGGGTAACGGCGATATAGACAAGCTGGTGGAGAACTACCGGAAAGCGCTGATTATGCACACCTACCAGCAGGCGTTGATACACCAGACGCTCTCCGAGGAAATTTCCGAGACGGAATTGGCCGATTACTATGGAAAGCATCGGGAACTCTTCAAAGTGGAGCGTCCTTTGATGAAGGGATTGTTTATCAAGGTTCCCCTGAAGGCTCCCCAGCTGGGCAATGTCCGTCGTTGGTACAAGACCGAGACCCGCGAAGCTGTAGAACATCTGGAGAAATACAGCCTACAGAATGCGGTGAAGTACGAATACTTCTACGACAAGTGGGTGCCAATAGCCGAGGTGATGGACCTGATGCCGCTACAAGTGTCCGATGCGGGCGAATACCTGAACAAGAACCGTCACGTGGAATTGCAAGACACGGCTTTCCATTATTTCCTGAATGTAAGTGATTATCGGGCGGCAGGCGAACAAGCACCCTATGAGTTTGCCCGCTCCCAGGTGAAGGACATGATGCTGAACATGAAGCAGGTGGAGTTCATGAAGCAAGTGAAGGAAGACCTGTACCGGCGTGCGGAGAAGAGAGAGAAAATTAAGTATTATTAGTATAAGACACCAAGAATGAAGAAGTGTATGAACTTTAAGTTTGTAGTTTTATTTGCCTTGACACTGTTAGCCGGTTCTACCGTTCATGGACAAGACAATGTGATTGACGAGGTTGTGTGGGTAGTAGGCGACGAGGCTATCTTAAAGTCCGAAGTGGAAGAGGCGCGCATGAGCGCCTTGTACGAAGGACGTAAGTTCGACCGCGACCCTTACTGTGTGATACCGGAGGAGATAGCCGTACAGAAACTGTTCCTGCATCAGGCTGCGCTCGACAGTATCGAGGTTTCCGAGGCTGAAGTTATCCAGCGTGTGGACTATATGACGAATATGTACATCACCAACATCGGTTCGCGCGAGAAGATGGAAGAGTACTTCAACAAGACCTCCACCCAGATTCGCGAGACCCTGCGCGAGAATGCCCGCGAAGGTCTGAAGGTGCAGAAGATGCAGCAGAAGCTGGTCGGCGAAATCAAGATAACGCCTGCCGAAGTGCGCCGTTACTTCAAGGATCTGCCGCAAGACAGCATCCCTTATATCCCTACCCAGGTAGAGGTGCAGATTATCACCCAGCAGCCTAAAGTTCCTTTGGAAGAGATAGAGAACGTGAAGAAGCGTCTGCGCGACTTCACCGACCGCATTACGAAGGGCGAGACCAGCTTTTCGACGTTGGCGCGTATGTATTCCGAAGACCGTATGTCCGCCATTCGCGGAGGTGAAATCGAGTTCTCCGGACGTGGAATGCTCGACCCCGCTTACGCCAACGTGGCTTTCAACCTGCAAGACCCCAATAAAGTATCCAAAATCGTGGAGTCGGAATACGGTTTCCACATCATACAGCTGATTGAGAAGCGTGGCGATCGCATCAAGACACGCCACATTCTGCTGAAACCGCACGTGCCCGAAGAGTCGCTCACGGCGGGCATGGCACGCTTGGATTCCATCGCCGACGACATCCGCAACGGCAAGTTCTCGTTCGAGGAAGCGGCATCGGTGCTTTCGCAGGACAAGGACACGCGCAACAACCACGGCTTGCTGCCCAACCCCAATACGAATACCTCCAAGTTCGAGATGCAGGAACTGCCGCCCGAGATTGCCAAAGTGGTGGACAAGATGAAGGTAGGGGAGATTTCCGAAGCGTTCACGATGATTCCGCAGAAGACCGGAAAGGAAGAGTGCGTTATTGTGAAGCTGAAAAGCCGTACCAACGGCCATAAGGCGACCGTTGCCGACGACTATCAGAACCTGAAGGAGATTGTGCTGGAGAAGCGCCGCGACGAGATGCTGGACAAGTGGATTCGTGAGAAACAGAAACACACGTATGTCCGTATCAACGAAAATTGGAGAAACTGTACATTCAAGTATCCGGGATGGATAAAAGACTGATAATCGTTTTGATTGCCTTGTTTGGCATCTGCCTGCTGAGCGCGCAGGACAGGAATGGCGTGCCTGACAGGAAAAAGAAGCGCGTGGACCTGCTCTATGCCGACGAGGCGCAGGCCGACCAGCAGCTGCGTCCCGACGTACAGGTGCTGATAGGCTCTGTCCGGATGAAGCACGACAGTATGTATATGTTCTGCGACAGCGCCCTGATTTACGAGAAAATCAATTCCGTGGAAGCTTTCGGCAATGTCCGCATGGAGCAGGGAGATACCTTGTTCATCTATGGCGACTACCTTTACTATGACGGTATGTCGCAACTTGCCATGCTGCGCGAGAATGTCCGTCTGATTAACCGCAACACGGAACTGACTACGGACAGCCTGAACTACGACCGGCTCTACAACCTGGGCTACTACTTCGACGGAGGCACGCTGACTGATGAAGAGAACGTCCTGACCTCCGAATGGGGAGAATACAGCCCGGCAACCAAATTGGCGATTTTCAACCACACGGTGAAGCTGGTGAACCCGAAGTTCGTGCTCACCTCCGACACGCTGAAGTACAGCACGGACTCCAAGATAGCCACCATCCTGGGACCCTCCGACATCGTCAGCGACAAGAACCACATCTACTCGGAGCGCGGGGTCTACAATACCGCTTCCGAACAGGCGGAACTGCTGGACCGCTCCATCCTGACCAACGAAGGCAAGCGGCTCACCGGTGACAGCCTTTTCTACGACCGCAAGCTGGGATACGGTGAAGCCTTCGACAACGTGCAGATGAACGATACGGTCAACAAGAATATGCTTACCGGCAATTACTGCTTCTACAACGAACTGACCGGTAACGCCATCGCCACCCAGCGCGCGGTTGCCATCGACTACTCGCAGGGCGACAGTCTCTTCATGCACGGCGATACCCTGCGGCTGGTGACCTATAACCTGAACACCGACTCCGTCTATTGCGAAATGCGTGTCTACCACAAGGTGCGTGCCTATCGCACGGACGTGCAGGCGGTATGCGACTCGTTGGTCTACAACTCCAAAGACTCCTGCATGACGATGTATACCGACCCCATCCTGTGGCACGGCGCGCAGCAGTTGCTCGGCGAGGAGATAAAGGTCTACATGAACGACAGCACCATCGACTGGGCGCACATCATCAACCAGGCGCTCGCCGTGGAGCAGAAAGACTCCGTACACTACAACCAGGTGACGGGCAAGGAGATGAAAGCCTTCTTCGAGAGCGGGGATATGCGCCGCGTCGATGTGAACGGAAATGTCCTGATAGTCTTCTATCCGGAAGAGAAAGACAGCACGATGATTGGTATGAACTACGCCGAAGGCAGTTTCCTGCGCATTTTCCTCAAAGACCGCAAAATGGAGTCCGCCGCCTTGATAGGAAAATCCAACGGTACGCTCTATCCTATGGACCAGCTGCCTGCCGACAAGATGCGGCTGCCGTCCTTTGTCTGGTTCGACTATATCCGCCCGCTGAACAAGCACGACATCTTCGAGTGGCGGGGCAAGAAGGCGGGCGAGACGTTGAAGAAGAGCGACCGGAAACCCTCTGCCTCGCCCAGGGATATGCATATCAAACGAACTAAAAAATAAACGCTATGGGAATGTTTACAATGCGTAAGCCGCGCGGCTTCAGTCATCCGTACATCTACGTGGACGAACGGAAGGAGAGACTGGCGAAAATGGAAGAGTCTGCCAAGCGCGAATTGGGATTGTTGCCGGAAAAAAAGTTTTCCCCCGAGGATATCCGCGGAAGATTCGTTGAAGGCACCACCCACCTGAAGCGCCGCAAGGAGAGTGGACGCAAGCCGGTGCACCTCGGAGTACTTCTGGTTGCCATCGTCTTGCTGGCATACTTGTGGTACGCCATTACGAACGGAATCATATAATAGGTGATAGATGATAGATGATAGATGATGATGTACCGGACTATTATTTTTCAATTCTCAATTTTCAATTCTTAATTTAACAATCATGAGCGATATCATTCATTTGCTGCCCGATTCGGTTGCGAACCAGATTGCTGCCGGAGAGGTTATCCAGCGTCCGGCATCGGTCATCAAGGAATTGGTGGAAAATGCGATTGATGCGGATGCCGGAGAAGTCCATGTGCTGGTGACGGATGCCGGAAAGACCTGCATCCAGGTTATTGACGACGGAAAGGGGATGTCCGAGACGGACGCCCGTCTCTCTTTTGAACGCCATGCCACATCCAAGATACGCGAGGCTTCCGACCTGTTCGCCTTGCGCACGATGGGGTTCCGTGGAGAGGCGTTGGCTTCCATCGCTGCAGTGGCGGAAGTGGAACTGAAGACCCGCCCGGCAGACGAGGAGTTGGGCACGCGGCTGGTGATTGCCGGTTCCAAGGTCGAGAGCCAGGAAGCCGTGTCCTGCCCCAAGGGGAGTAACTTCTCCGTGAAGAACCTGTTCTTTAATATCCCGGCTCGGCGTAAGTTCCTGAAGGCGAACTCCACCGAACTGAGTAATATCCTGACCGAGTTCGAACGCATAGCCCTGGTGCATCCGGATGTAGCGTTCTTCTTATACAGCAATGATGCGGAGCTGTTCAATCTGCCCGTCACTCCGTTGCGCCAGCGCATACTCGCCATATTCGGCAAGAAGCTGAACCAGCAACTGCTTTCGGTGGAGGTGGATACAACGATGGTCAAAATCTCCGGTTTCGTGGCGAAGCCCGAGGCGGCGCGCAAGAAAGGCGCGCATCAGTACTTCTTCGTGAACGGGCGGTATATGCGCCATCCCTATTTCCACAAGGCGGTCATGGATGCGTTCGAGCAGCTGATTCCGGCGGGCGAGCAAATCTCCTACTTCATCTATTTCGAGGTCGACCCTGCCAATATCGATGTGAACATCCATCCCACAAAGACGGAAATCAAGTTTGAGAACGAACAGGCCATCTGGCAGATACTTTCGGCGGCGGTCAAGGAGTCGCTCGGAAGGTTCAACGCCGTACCTTCCATCGATTTTGATACGGAGGGGATGCCCGACATACCGGCGTTCGAGCAGAGCCATCCCATCGAACCGCCCAAGGTGCACTACAATGCGGACTTCAATCCTTTCAAGAACTCTTCCGCTTCTTCATACGGTGGCGGTGGTGCGGACTATTCCCGTCAGAACGTGGAGTGGGAAGGGTTGTACGCCGGTCTGGCGAAGGCAAGCAAGATGAACGAGCCGGTTGCCGAGGAAGAACCGGATCCGTTTGACTTCGAGGAGACAGTGTCTGCCGTGGCGGCAACGGCTGCGACGCCTGTCCGGCAGCCCTCTTCCTTGTATGCCGACGAGCCTGCTCCGGTGGAGAAGGGAGCGCAGCACTTGCAGTTCAAAGGGCGTTTTATCCTTACTTCGGTCAAGTCCGGTCTGATGCTGATTGATCAGCACCGTGCGCATATACGGGTGCTGTTCGACCGCTATATGAATCAAATCCGTCAGAAACAGGGCGTATCGCAAGGCGTGCTGTTCCCGGAGATAATCCAGCTGCCGGTTTCCGAGGCGGCGGTGCTGGAGAGTCTGTCGGACGATTTGGCGGCGGTAGGCTTCGACCTGAGTCCGTTGGGGGGCGGCAGTTATGCCATCAACGGCATCCCTTCGGGCATCGAGGGGCTGAATCCCGTGGAACTGGTGCGCAATATGGTGCATACTGCCATGGAGAAAGGCAACGACGTCAAGGAAGAGGTGCAGTCCATCCTTGCATTGACGCTGGCGCGTGCGGCGGCCATTGTGTACGGGCAGGTGCTGACCAACGATGAAATGTCCAACCTGGTGGACAGCCTGTTTGCTTGCGCCACTCCCAACTATACGCCCGACGGACGTACGGTCCTCTCCACCATCAAGGAAGAGGATATCGAGAAACTGTTCCTGAAGTGACGGGAGCGGGTGTGCCATAGCGGCAACTGGAAAGAATAAATTGCTTTCTTTTGATAAAAAGTCTTTTTTTCAGAACCTTTTGGGTTTCCCGGTGTTAATTAATCAGTTTGAATGATAAAGAATTTAATTAACCAACTTAACTATTTTGAGGTATATGAAAAAGATTTTAATGTTGCTGGCTTTGGCCGGCGTATCTTCAGCCGCTATGGCACAACAGAAACCGGTGATTGTGGAACAGGTGGACGTTATTCAGGTACAGGACAAGTACCAGGTAGTCACAAATTCATTTTGGAACAACTGGTTCTTCTCCATCGGTGGCGGCGCATCGGTGATGTATGGTGACAACGACCAGCAGTTGGGCGATTTCGGCAAGCGCATCGCTCCTACGCTGAACGTCTCCGTCGGCAAGTGGTTCACGCCCGGTCTCGGATTGCGATTGCAGTACAGCGGCCTTCAGGCAAAGGGCTTTACGATGGACCCCTCTGCCGACTATGTGAGGGGAACCCAGCGTGCCAACGGCTCGTACAAACAACGTTTCGACTACATGAATCTCCACGGCGACGTGATGTTCAATCTGAATGCACTGTTTGGCGGATACAACCAGTACCGCGTATATGAAATCATCCCTTATCTGGGAGCAGGTATCACGCACAACTATACGAAACCCCATCGTCAGGCGTTGTCGGTGAACGCCGGTATCATCAACCGTTTCCGCATTTCGAATGCCGTAGACATCAACCTGGAACTTAGCGCCATGGGTGCAGAGGACAAGTTTGACGGAACAGTTGCCGGCAAGGGATACGACGGTGTGTTCAGCGCCACGCTCGGGTTGACCTACCGCTTCCCGAAACGCGGGTTCAACCGTCCGGCGCCGGAGTTGATTTCCGCAATCGAACTTGCTGCCATGCAACGGCAGATTGCCGATATGGCCGCCGCCAACCGGCAATTGGAATCGGCACTGACAGCTGCGCAGAACAGGCCGGTGGAGGTTACTGAGACCGAAGTGGTCGTTACCGACCCGAATATCGCACCGCGTACCGTATTCTTTAATATCGGTTCTTCCGAACTGTCGCCGCGTGAGGTCATGAACATCTCTTACCTTGCCAAGCAGATGCAGAAGTTCCCGGATACGACGTACACCGTGAACGGTTATGCCGACTCTGCCACAGGTACTCCTGAGTTCAACAAGGCGCTGAGCCTGAAACGCGCACAGGCAGTGGTGAATGTATTGGTGAAGGATTACGGCATCTCGTCCGACCGCCTGAAGATTTCCGCCGACGGTGGTGTCGACAAGTTCGGACAGCCGATTCTGAACCGTGTGGTATTGGTGGAATCTGCCGACTGACAGCCATAAACATATAAAGTAAAGGGGATGTGCCGACATTTGGAATGGCACATCCCCTTTACCTTTTTATATACCGCTCTGCGTGGAACGTGCGGTGTGGCGAATGTTTTTATTCGGCACCGAACCGCTTTGCCTGTTCTGCAATCAGTTCAGCATCGTCGAAGTAGTTGATTTTCATGGCGCGGCGCACGTCGTCCAGCGTTGCTGCGGCGGTTTCGCGCGCTACGTCGCAACCTTTCTTCAGCATCTCGTAGATGGCGGGGATGTCTTTCTCGAACTCCTTGCGGCGGTTGCGGATAGGCTCCAGCGTCTCCTGCATGATTTCGTTGAGGAACTTCTTCACCTTCATGTCGCCCAGTCCGCCGCGCTGGTAGTGCGCTTTCAGTTCGTCCAGCGAAGGATAGTCGGGCAGGTAGCGTCCGAAGTGTTCGGGGCGGCAGAAAGCATCGAGGTAGGTGAATACGGTATTGCCTTCGAGTTTGCCCGGGTCTTGCACGCGCAGGTGGTCGGGGTCGGTGTACATACTCCGCACCTTCTTCTGAACCTCGTCGGCGGTGTCGGAGAGGTAGATGCAGTTGCCCAGCGATTTGCTCATCTTGGCTTTGCCGTCCGTTCCCGGCAGGCGCAGGCAGGCGGCGTTGTCGGGCAGGAGGATTTCCGGTTCCACCAGCGTGTCGCCGTAGATGTAGTTGAAGCGGCGTACGATTTCGCGTGCCTGCTCAATCATCGGCTCCTGGTCTTCGCCCACGGGCACCGTTGTAGCGCGGAAAGCCGTGATGTCCGCAGCCTGGCTGATGGGGTAGGTGAAGAAACCTACGGGGATGCTTGTCTCGAAGTTGCGCATCTGTATCTCCGTCTTGACGGTCGGGTTGCGTTGCAGGCGGCTCACGGTCACCAAGTCCATGTAGTAGAACGTCAGTTCGCACAGTTCCGGTATCTGCGATTGGATGAAGATAGTGCTCTTCGTCGGGTCCAGTCCGCACGCAAGGTAGTCGATCGCTACTTCGATGACGTTCTGGCGCACTTTCTCCGGATTCTCCATGTTGTCTGTCAGCGCTTGTGCGTCGGCGATGAACACGAATGTCTTGTCATACAGTCCGGAGTTCTGCAACTCCACCCTGCGTCTCAATGAGCCTACAAAATGTCCGATGTGCAGGCGTCCCGTGGGGCGGTCGCCCGTAAGGATGATTTTTTCTTTTGCCATATCTGTATTTATTATGATTCTGTATAAAACTTTCTCCGTTGTAGCGGATGCAAAGATACCATTATTTTCGTCTGATGCAGTGTCTTGCCACGAAATTCGGCTTCTTTTTTGTTTCTTCTCGTTCTGTACGCCTTCTTTTAGTGTCTGCCTTGCGGCAATCTATTTTTTCCCTTACTAAAGACTAATCGTCCGACAGCTGTCGGACGATAATTCAACAGTTGTCGGACGATTTGGAAACATATGTCGGACGATTAGATTTATGCAGCCCGGCGGATAGTTTCTTGCGGAGAGACAATATGACGGTTCGTACGATTTTTCTTGTTTAAGATACAGGGACTTCGGGCCGAAAAAAAGTCGTGTCCGCGATGCAGTATTTGGGCGGACTTGGGCATTTTTATTGATAGGAAACAATTAAAACATAGACACCATCATGAGAACAGAAGTTTTTTTCGGGATGCTGTTCGTGGCATTCTTCGCTGTGGCAGGGTTGACAGCGTGCAGTGACAATGATGAAGAGGAAAGAAAAGTAACGGGTTACAAGGAATACACGTTCACGGTCGCTTCTGCAAAACTTCCCGGTGTCCTTCCCGGGTATGGCACCAATGTGCTTGCGGACGTGCTTGCGGTAAAAAAAGAGCCGTCGGCCGAGTGGGAAGCACAGGACGGCATCGGCGGGTTTGAATACGAAGAAGGCTATGAATACCGGATACGCGTCGGCGAAACGAGCTACCTGGATTACCGCATGGGCGACTCTGCCTGGACGGAATACGAACTGCTGGAAGTGCTGTCGAAAGAACGCAAGGTGTCCGAGAACCTGCCCCTTCATTTCGTCCCTGACTGGTATTTTGAAGACCGTTGTATGTACATAGACCCCGAATTTGCCTACGCCGTTGATGCGGACAAAAAGGAGGACGTCGAGAACGACCTTAAGTCGGACGATTCCTACCGATTCGGCGGTTTACGCTATTATGTTGCTTTCCCTGCCGATAAATGGTTCCTGCTGGATGCCGATATGCAGACAAAAGGGCTGGGCACTGTGATAAGAAAAAGCGTGGAACCGACGGAGTTTCCTGATACATACAGGCTGCTTATGCCGGAACAGCAAGTGGTGGGGTATGGACAATATGACTTTGTGGCAAATGCCGCGCCCGAAACGCCCGTCATGCAATATGACGGACTCATTTGCCGTCAGTTCACAAGCAGGTCCGCCGCTCCGGCAGCCTATACCTTGTGGCTGTATCGGGACCTTACGGCATACTACCGGAGCAAATACCCGGAAGCCAATGTCAAGGCTGTCGTGATTCGCTATGTGATGAAAAATTAATGCAATATCCTTGTATCTATGAATCCTTGTCATGAAGAATAGGAAATGCTTTCGTACTGAAAATCAAACTGAAAATATCATTGGCAATGAATAATAGTGACCGGATGAAAAAGGAACCTTATAATAAGGAAAACGGGCAGTCCGGTTTACTTTGAAAGTCGTAGTAGCTGTTCCGTCCAATCCGCAAGAAATATCGGAATGTTGAGAATTGTGCCGTCACGTTTCAGATTGTTCATGGAATAGCGCAGGGCCAATTCGGGATGGAAGCGGTTGATGTATACCCCAAGGCTCTTGCCGGTCAGGCGGGTACCGGACTTGACCTCTACGGGGAGCAAAGCGGCATGGTCCTGTAATAGGAAGTCTACCTCTGCGGTCGCTTCGGATGTCCAATAGCGGGGCAGTACATCGAAGTGGGCGGTGAGGGACTGCAATACTGTATTTTCCGCCATTGCTCCCTTGAACTCGGTATAAAGCGTGCTTTCCGACCAAAGTACATCGGCTGGAAGTTGCGCCATGGCACGAAGCAGGCCGTTGTCGCATAAATAGATTTTGAAGGCCGCGAGGTCATCGTATGCGCTCAATGGTAAGCCTGGTTTGGAAGAACAGAAGATGCGGTAAATCATTCCCGCGTGTTCCAGCCACAGCAGTCCGTCCTCATATTCCCGTGCACGGGCGCCTGTTTTGACGAGTTTATAGACAAACTTCCGATTTTCTTTTGCCAGCTGGGAGGGTATCGAGTTCCAAATGGCAGCGATGCGTGGAATGTCTTTGCCCGGGGCGTGTTTGGCAAAATCCAGTGAATAGGCCGTCAGGATAGATTTTTGAATCTCTTCTATTTCTTGTACGCCGCGCTTCTCAAGCATGGCTGTAGCCGCAGCCGGCATTCCTCCGCAAACTTGATAACGGCGGTATGCCTCTCCTGTACGTCCCATGACGATTTCCGGTAACGGTGCGATTTCCGTCAGGTTCTCGAGATACTCATACATTGGTAGCGCATCGATATGCAGAAACTCTCGGAAAGTGACCGGATACATTCTTAAAAAATCTACTTTGCCGACAGGAAACGAATCTCCTTGTGAAAGTGATACGCCTAAAAGCGAACCTGCCGCGAGAATATGATAGGCGGGGGCGTCTTCGCAGAAATATTTCAGGCTGTTGAGGGCTTTGTTGCTCTGCTGAATCTCATCGAAAATAATCAAAGTCCGCCCTGCTTCGATGGGCTGTTCCGTATAGAGCCGGAGGATATCAATCAACCGTCCGGGGTTTTTCGTCTTTTCGAATTCTCGGCACAATTCTTCCGATGCATCGAAGTTGAAGTAGGCGACGTAGTCGAAATGTTCCTCTCCAAACTTCCGCATAATCCAGGTTTTACCTATCTGACGCGCACCTTGGATGATGAGCGGCTTGCGGTCCGGCCGTTGTTTCCATTGAAGCAAGGCGGACATTATTTCTCTTTTTATCTCCATGCTACATTCGTATTTTTGTCCGTTTATCACATTTCTCCAATATGATTTGTGCAAATATACACATTTTTCTAATGTGATTGCGCGTTAACCACGTTTTTTCTGCCTTGTTTTTCGCTTTCGGACAGGAGGGGAAGCGTTTTTCCGGTTGCCTGTCGGCCGTTCCTCTGGAGAGCGGGAAAGTACTGCCTGCAATATCCTCATCGATTCTTTGAGGAAAAAGAATCGTTTGGTTGGGAGTGTAAGGACGAAAATGTATCTTTGCCATAATTTTTAGACTATGCCTAAAGGTACGAAAACTTTAGGAAACAACAAGGCTCGGGCTTGGGAAAGTCTGAGCCTTGAACATAAAAAAAAGAGGATGTGCCTATTTTGACACACCCTCTTTTTATAACATTGTTTCTGGATTGTTCCCAGTTGTCCTATCTCAATCGCCCGACAGTTCATTTTTTATTGTAAACAGGCCTGATTGGTAGTTTGTTCCTATCAATGTCTCTATTCCCGAACCACGGGGTGTCTTCCGCTTGGCTAAATTCAAGGAAATAATAATAGTCTTCGTCGGCTGATTGCGTTACTGTCCAATACGCTCCCGAATCTTCATTGTTTATGTCCCATATATTTTCAAAGCCATCCCAGTAAAGATGAGCAGCGGCGGGTAAGAAAATGGTATTCCCGTTTGAGGCTTCGAAAAGTATGCCTTTTACCTTATTTATCACAACATGGCTTTGCTTGGTGTAAGCCATTAACTCCTCAAATTGTTCTTTTGTTGGTGTCGAATAACCTTCTCCCATTATTGCTGCAACATTTTCTGCATGAGACATCAGATAATACTCTCCGAAATCTGTAGGGCACGAAGCCCCTGCATTTATGCAGCACCACAATGTTTCGCTGGGCAATCCCATATCAATAGTGTGGGGGTGTCCCTCGTCGATACACATTGAGGGAAATGTAATTCCTTTTTCGTCGTATATATGGTTGGCAATAATCAAGCAGGGGACACCGGTGTACGTGACACCCTCTTTAAGACCTGTTAATCCAAAAGAGAACTTTTGCTTTCCACTTCCGGATATTTTTTGTTTATCATCAATCACATGATACACCTCTGTGTCTTCGTTGTAAACTCTGAATGCGGGAATTATGGAGAGTACATCGGATGCTATACCGTTAATATTCAGTAGTCCACCTGTCAACTCATATTCAGCATCATACATCAAAGAAGGAGTTTCATTTCGCCTGGTAATCTTAAGTGAATTTTCTTCAAGTGAAGGTAATAAAGGCCAACTGTGGGAGAAAAGGTTGATGGAAGCCAAAGATGCTTGTTCATGTACAAATTCTTTGCCAAGGAACTGTGCGACAACAAACGCATTGGCATCCGCGGTAATGTTGAAATCCAATTTGGGCTGATTCCTGAATAAGTCCTTGTTGTTTAATTGAAAATCTGTACTTACTCCTGCTTGTACGGAATTCGTTATGCCTGCTGCTAAATTTTTGGTATAAAGGCCTATCCCGAAATCAAAACCTGTCACAAGGCCTACTTCACCGATTACATTTGCGGAAAAGCCCTCAATAATATCTGTATTTGAGTCAGACAGATTTTGAGAAAACCCGTTGCCGTCCTTAATCCCGAACTGAATTCCGAATTGTTTTGAGAAAGTTGTACTAATAGTTCCCTTAATACTTCCTCGAACTCCTAATTCTGCATCGATGTATGGGCGTAAGACAACAGGACCTAATGAAACCACTCCTGTTACAATTTTCCATTTTCCTACCTTCGGAAGAAGTTTTTTATAACCTTCCCAATCTTTCTTCCCGCCGATTTCTCCATTAATTCCGGTGTATATGGCTAAAGAAAGTTCGGTTTTCTTTTGTTTCAAGTCTAAGTTTATTGTCGCAACAGCACCTAATGAAATTGAGCCTGCTGCATATATGGCATCACCACTCTCGATATTTATGGTTAATAAGTTAGGAGATCCGATTGTCGCTTTTGTGTTATTTTGCTTAGAAACAGAAACTTCACAAATGTTTCCATCAACATCTTCAATCGGGTGGGAAATCGTATCGGTTATTAATTCAATATCCGCTGATAAAGAGAGTACCTTGAAAATCTCATTCAATGGTGCGCTTGTTGTAACGCATTTGTACAATCCATCTTCCTCGGTAACCGATATGATTTTGTTGCCCAATCCATAAGGAAGCTTTCCTTCTATAATACTACTGGACATAATTTTTCCTGTATGAGGTCTCAATTCGTCCGGTATGGATTTAGAAAAATATAAAACAGTATCTACCTCCACTTTCACCAAATATGATTGTGTTGACTCGTCAAGAATCATAACGCCATCATTGTATTGGAAGGTTATAACCCCTCCATCAAATTCCTCTGTTTTAGGGGAACCAAGTCCGTCTGTTTTAGGATTTTCAGATTCTTCTTCCTTGTTTGTAGAAGTCTCCTCATCACTCTCTTGGCAGGCATGAAAAGAAAGGGAGAAAGCCAAAATGGATAGAAATAGAATGACTGGTTTAAATATACCATGCATGATGATAAACGGATGTCTTTTCCAGTCCCTACAAAGACCTTTAAGTATTGAACACCGAAGCGTGGAACTGCAATGCCAAACTCTGATTGGAGGTTCTAGGAAAACCTGTAGCACGAGTATATGGAAATAGCAGCCCACGCCATAGCGTGAGAACCACCATGCCTTCCTTGTGCTACAATTGCGAATTTCCTAGGTTCCCAATCACAAGATAAGCATAACGCTTCTTTATTTTCTAATATGTCTTGGAAAGAGATACTCAATCCAATTGCAAAAGTACACAAAAAAAGAAAAGCGCTTATGAAAAGTTGTTTTTCTTTATTCCGGTATGGCAAAACCTGGTTCTCTCCAAAAAATACTTTGCAGACTATCATTTTGTCACTTCTGACAATTTGTATTCCATAATCGCTGAGAATCGCTTATTTCGATACAAGATAAGGGTTGGCTGAAAAAATTAAAACGATTTTCTATATATCATTGGTTGATAGCGTGATATAAAGATGCATACAATCGAAATAGAGCGATTTTAAGGGTTTTGAAAGGCAAAAAAATACTTTTTTACTCTTTTCGAAGTGGATTTTTCGGTATGATTCATCCTTTTTGAAGTTTTATCGAAGTATTTTCGCCGGATTATCGAAGTATTTCCAAAGTTTCATCGAAGTATTTCCCCGGAAATACTTCGATTGTACTTTTGGAGTCTTTTTTGTGTCTTTCTATTTCCCGCAATTTGAAAAAATGGAGAGAAAGCAAAAGGTGCGAAAATGTATCATGTGGATATTGAAGTAGATGTTTCGATGGAAATTTGTTCTGCCGGTTTTCTGTAGAGCCATGAATCCTTATGGTTTTGTAGGTTCGTATATGGTAGCCGGATTGGACTGAATTATATCGAACTCACGTTATTTAGACATAGGAGTTCACAAAAGTCTCCTTTTTGTCGCGATAATGAAAACATGGGTTCGGAAAAAACACGGTACCTTATGTGCCCTCAAAAACGAATAGCATAGAAAAAATATGGAAAGCGACAACATAGACTGGAAGAAGATGGACATTCCCCTTTTGTTTCGCAAGATGTTCATACCGACATTGTTGGGAATGTTGCTTGCATCCACTATAAACATAGCTAACGGTGCATTCGTGGGGAAGGGTGCGGGAAGTGATGCCTTGGCTGCGGTGGACATCGTAGCCCCGTTTTTTTGATTACTACGGGCATTGGCCTGATGCTCGGTTCAGGTGTGTCTGTCGTTGCATCCGTCCATATGTCGCATAAGAGACTGAAGGCTGCCAACATCAATATAACACAGGTATTCGGCATGGCTATATTCATTATGATATTGCTTGCGGGAACAGTGATGCTTTTTCCGGAGGAGGCTTCACGGCTGATGGGATACAGTGAACGGCTTATGCCCTACGTAAAGGACTATATGCGTTGGGTAATACCCTCATTACCGTTCGGGATGTTGAAGAGCATCGGGCTTTTCGTCATCCGGCTTGACGGTGCGCCTACCTATGCTATGGTATGCAACGCCATGCCCGCTATCGTGAACGTAGTGCTCGATTATCTTTTTGTGTTTCCCTTGCAGATGGGCATTGAAGGAGCTGCACTTGCCATAGGCATTGCCCAGGTGTTCGGCAGCGTGCTGATAGCGGTCTATCTGTTTAGATATACCAAGACTGTCCGCCTGTATAAAATCAGACTCACGGTGAAGAGTTTCCGTCTGACACTGCGCAACATTGGTTATCAAGTAAGGTTGGGAGTCCCGTCGATGATTGGTGAATTTGCCATTGCCAGTATGATGCTGACCGGTAACTTCGTATTCATCCGCTATCTCGGAGAGGATGGCGTGGCGGCGTTCAGTGTGGCGTGCTACTGCTTCCCGTTGGTTTTTATGATAGGCAATTCCATAGCCCAATCGGCACAACCCATCATAAGTTATAATCATGGAGCGGGATTGTGCAAAAGGGTATCACAGACATTCCGGCTTTCTGTATGGGTTGCCTTTATATGCGGTCTGTCAGTTATGTTGGGCGGGATAGTGGGAAGCTCGTTGGTCGTATCTTTGTTCTTGCCTGCATCAGCACCGGCTTCCCATATAGCCAAAGTAGGATTGCCCTATTTCTTGGTTGCCTTCCTGTTTTTCGCCCTCAATCTTGTGCTTATCGGCTATTATCAAAGTCTCGGACGCTTCAGGGAGGCAACGTGGTTCATGCTTCTGCGTGGTTTGTTGTTGGTTGTCCCGTCGTTCATCCTGTTGCCGCGTGTCATGGGGACAACAGGATTATGGCTTGCCGTACCTCTCTCCGAGATTCTGACGTTGATGATGATTATTTCCTAATCGTAAAACAGAAGCCGCGTGAAAAAGCCGTGTCTGCCAGCAAAATATTTCTTTGATTAATTTGCTCAACTCGTAAATAAGTCGTTACTTTGCATAAATTTTAGAGACGACTATGCAACCGCAGGAAATGAGAAGTACATACAACCTACGTCCGGATGAGTTTCATTCGCAAATCGTCGGCTTCTCTTTTCTCAAGAATGATATTTTAGTTCTTTGGTAATGCGTTAATCCTTCATCGGGGTAACGCATTTTTTTTGTGAAATAGTCCGCGGTTGGCAGCTCGTAACTTGTAGCTCGTAACTCGTAGCTTGTAACTTGTAGCTCGTAGCTCGTAACTTGTAGCTCGTAGCTTATAGCTCGTAACTCGAAACTTATACTGACAACAAAAGAATATGGAAAAGAATTTGAAGAAAGTGCTTGTTTTGGGCTCAGGTGCGCTCAAAATCGGTCAGGCCGGAGAGTTTGACTATTCCGGTTCGCAGGCTTTGAAGGCTTTGCGCGAAGAGGGTATCAGTTCGGTATTGGTAAATCCGAACATTGCTACAATCCAGACGTCGGAAGGTATTGCCGATAAAGTCTACTTCCTGCCGGTGACTCCCTATTTCGTGGAGGAAATCATCAAGAAGGAGCAGCCGGACGGCATTCTGCTGGCTTTCGGCGGACAGACGGCGCTGAACTGCGGTACGGAACTTTATCAGAACGGTACGTTGCAGAAATACGGCGTGCGCGTGCTGGGTACTTCGGTGGAGGCCATCATGTACACGGAAGACCGCGACCTTTTCGTGAAGAAGCTGGATGAAATCCCGATGAAGACCCCGAAGAGCCACGCCGTGGAAAGCATGGAAGATGCCTTGAAGGCGGCACGCGAAATCGGCTATCCGGTCATGGTGCGCTCGGCATACGCCTTGGGCGGGCTGGGCAGCGGCATCTGTCCGGACGAAGAAGCGTTCGTGAAGCTGGCGGAGAGCTCTTTCACTTTCTCCAAACAGATTTTGGTGGAAGAGTCGCTGAAGGGCTGGAAGGAAATCGAGTTCGAGGTGATACGCGATGCCAACGACCACTGTTTTACCGTGGCAAGCATGGAGAACTTCGACCCGCTGGGCATCCATACCGGCGAGTCTATCGTGGTGGCTCCTACCTGCTCGCTGACTGACGAACAGGTGAAGATGTTGCAGGAGCTTTCCACCAAATGTATCCGCCACCTCGGTATCGTGGGCGAATGTAACATCCAGTACGCCTTCAACGCCGAAACCAACGACTATCGCGTCATTGAGGTAAATGCCCGCCTGTCGCGCTCCTCCGCGCTGGCATCCAAGGCTACCGGTTATCCGCTCGCTTTCGTTGCCGCCAAGATTGCGCTGGGCTATACGCTCGACCGGATTGGCGAAATGGGTACTCCCAACTCGGCTTACGAAGCTCCGCAACTGGATTACCTGATTTGTAAAATCCCGCGTTGGGACTTGACGAAGTTTGCCGGTGTCAGCCGCGAAATCGGTTCAAGCATGAAGTCGGTGGGCGAAATCATGTCTATCGGCCGCTCTTTCGAGGAGATTATCCAGAAGGGCTTGCGCATGATTGGGCAGGGTATGCACGGCTTTGTGGGCAACGACGGTGTGGAGTTCGACGATTTGGACCACGAACTCTCTCATCCTACCGACTTGCGCATATTCGCCATCGCCCAGGCATTGGAGCAGGGCTACACGATAGACCGCATCTTCGAACTGACGAAGATTGACCCTTGGTTCCTCAGCAAATTGAAGAATATCGTAGACTACAAGCATAAGCTTTCCCAATATAATAAGGTAGAAGATATTCCCGCCGACGTGCTGCGCGAAGCGAAAGTGCTCGGCTTCTCCGACTTCCAGATTGCACGCTTCGTGCTTCATCCCAAGGGAAATATGGAGAAGGAGAACCTGATGGTGCGTGCCCGTCGTAAGGAGCTGGGTATTCTTCCTGCCGTGAAGCGTATCAATACCGTCGCTTCCGAACATCCGGAACTGACGAACTATCTCTACATGACGTATGCCGTGCAGGGCTATGACGTGAACTACTACAAGAACGAGAAGTCGGTGGTCGTGCTGGGTTCGGGCGCTTACCGCATCGGCTCTTCCGTAGAGTTCGACTGGTGCTCGGTGAACGCCATCCAGACAGCACGCAAGCTGGGCTATAAATCCATCATGATTAACTATAACCCCGAGACGGTGTCTACCGACTATGATATGTGCGACCGCTTGTACTTCGACGAACTCTCTTTCGAGCGCGTGCTCGATGTGATAGACCTCGAACAGCCGCGCGGCGTCATCGTGTCCGTAGGCGGACAGATTCCCAACAATCTTGCCATGAAGCTGCATCGCCAGTCTGTTCCCGTGTTGGGCACTTCTCCTATCTCCATCGACCGTGCGGAAAACCGTAACAAGTTCTCGGCCATGCTCGACCAGCTGGGCATCGACCAGCCGGCTTGGCAGGAATTGACCAGCCTGGAAGACGTGAAAGGCTTCGTCGAGAAGGTGGGCTATCCGGTATTGGTACGTCCGTCGTATGTGCTCTCCGGTGCTGCGATGAACGTTTGCTACGATGAAGAAGAGTTGGAGAACTTCCTGAAGATGGCTGCCGAGGTTTCGAAAGAGTATCCGGTGGTGGTTTCCCAGTTCTTGCAGAATACGAAAGAGATTGAGTTCGATGCCGTGGCGCAGAACGGCGAAGTGGTGGAATATGCCATTTCCGAGCACGTCGAGTTTGCCGGTGTGCACTCCGGTGACGCTACACTGGTGTTCCCTGCACAGAAAATCTATTTTGCAACGGCTCGCCGCATCAAGAAAATCAGCCGCCAGATTGCTAAGGAACTCAATATCTCCGGTCCTTTCAACATCCAGTTCCTGGCGCGCAACAACGAGGTGAAGGTTATCGAATGTAACCTGCGTGCTTCGCGCAGCTTCCCGTTTGTCTCCAAGGTGTTGAAGCGCAACTTCATCGAGACTGCCACGAAGATTATGCTGGATGCTCCTTACTCCCGTCCGGACAAGTCGGCGTTCGACATCGACTGGATTGGCGTCAAGGCTTCCCAGTTCTCTTTCTCCCGCCTGCACAAGGCAGACCCGGTGTTGGGCGTGGATATGTCTTCTACCGGCGAGGTGGGTTGCATCGGCGACGATTTCTCCGAAGCGTTGCTGAACTCCATGATTGCCACCGGCTTCAAGATTCCGTCTCCTGAAAAGGGCGTGATGTTCTCTTCCGGCGCCATGAAATCGAAAGTGGACTTGCTGGATGCCAGCCGTATGCTGTACGCCAAGGGGTATAAGATTTACGCTACGGCAGGTACTGCCGCCTTCCTCAATGCGCATGGCGTAAGCACGGAAGCGGTGTTCTGGCCGGATGAACGTGCCGATGCGGCGAACAATGTGATGACGATGATTGCCGAACATAAATTCGACTTGATTGTAAACATCCCGAAGAACCACTCTAAGCGCGAGCTGACCAACGGTTATAAGATTCGTCGCGGTGCTATCGATCATAACATCCCGCTGATTACGAATGCCCGTCTGGCAGGTGCTTTCATCGAGGCTTTCTGCGAGATGAAAATGGAAGATATCCAAATCAAGAGCTGGCAAGAGTATAAATAAACCGGTCGGTTGTATTTAAAAATAGGGCGGGTGTGTCGAAAAACCTTCGTATGTTGCGGCAGGTTTTCGATGCACCCGCTTTCTGTAAACGGATTTGCGGGCAATTGGCGAAAATGAAACGAAAAAAATGATTGCACTAATTGGTTGAAATTCAGATGTAGGTACTGTCCGGTGAAAAAAAACTTGCAAAATAATTGGTGAAAGTTTTGGTAGTTTCAAAATAAGCTGTATCTTTGCATCGCTTTTGAAACGGAAGTGTACGGGCGTTTAGCTCAGTTGGTTCAGAGCATCTGCCTTACAAGCAGAGGGTCGGGGGTTCGAATCCCTCAACGCCCACACGAAAATCCAAGCACTTCCGTCAGTCAAAAGGGCGTTTAGCTCAGCTGGTTCAGAGCATCTGCCTTACAAGCAGAGGGTCGGGGGTTCGAATCCCTCAACGCCCACCATGATACAGGATTTTAATGGTGTTTTTGTTATGGCTTTGCAGTGATGCAAGGCTTTTTTGCTTTATAAACCTCGTTTTTTTAATTTATTTCTCCAATCTATCTTATTACTCGGAAAAAAGCAGTACTTTTGCGCCCTGATAATTATCATAAATACGACGTATGGAACTTGATTTACTTACCGCAATCTCTCCGATTGACGGTCGCTACAGGGGCAAAGCGGGTGCTTTGGCTGCCTACTTCTCGGAATTTGCACTGATAAAATACCGTGTACAGGTTGAAGTGGAATACTTTATAACGCTGTGTGAACTGCCTTTACCTCAGTTGAAGGGAGTAGACAAGAATGTGTTCGAAGCGTTGAGAAACATCTATCGTAATTTCTCGGAAGCCGATGCCGGACGCATCAAGGAGATTGAAAGCGTGACGAACCACGACGTGAAAGCTGTAGAGTATTTCCTGAAAGAAGAATTTGACAAGTTGGGCGGAATGGACGACTACAAGGAGTTTATCCATTTCGGACTGACCTCGCAAGATATAAACAATACCTCCATTCCCCTGTCGGTGAAAGAGGCTTTGGAACGGGTCTATTATCCGCAGATAGAAGAATTGATAGCGCAGCTCCGTACGTATGCAGAAGAGTGGGCGAATATCCCCATGCTTGCCAAAACACACGGACAACCCGCTTCTCCCACTCGGTTGGGGAAAGAGGTGATGGTGTTCGTATATCGTTTGGAGCGTCAGCTGGCCGCGTTGAAGGCTTGCCCGGTGACGGCAAAGTTCGGCGGGGCTACAGGTAACTATAACGCGCATCATGTGGCTTATCCGGGCTATGACTGGAAGGCTTTCGGCAATAAGTTTGTTGCGGAGAAGCTGGGACTGGAGCGAGAAGAGTATACCACCCAGATATCCAATTACGATAACCTGTCTGCCATTTTCGATGCGATGAAGCGTATCAATACGGTAATGATTGACATGAACCGCGACTTCTGGCAATATATCTCCATGGAATATTTCAAACAGAAGATCAAGGCGGGTGAGGTCGGCTCGAGCGCAATGCCGCATAAGGTAAATCCGATAGACTTTGAGAACGCCGAAGGTAATCTGGGTATGGCAAACGCCATTTTGGAACATTTGGCCGTGAAACTGCCGGTGTCGCGCCTGCAACGCGACTTGACGGACTCTACCGTATTGCGTAATGTGGGCGTTCCGTTCGGACATATTATAATTGCTATCCAAAGTTCGCTGAAGGGGTTGCGCAAGCTGTTGCTGAACAAACCGGCTATCTATCGCGATTTGGATAATTGCTGGAGTGTGGTGGCCGAAGCTATTCAGACGATTCTACGCCGTGAGGCATATCCGCATCCGTACGAGGCGCTGAAAGCGTTGACGCGTACCAATCAGGCAATAACGGAAAACTCAATCAAGGAATTTATCGAAGAGCTGAACGTAAGCGAAAAGATAAAGAAAGAGTTGCGTGCAATTACTCCCCATACCTATACGGGAATCTGAGAAAAAGTGGCAAGAGAATCCTGCGGATTCAACTTTTCAAATCCGCAGTTTGTTTATAAGCTAAAAATAGAAAAATAATTAGAGATATAGAAAGAATGGCCGTGAGGCCAGTAGGTTTAATCTTATTCGAATAAAACAATGAGTATAGAAAATGAAACTTGGCGCGATGCTTCTTCGGAGGAGAACTATGGTGCCGGCCGTGATGGTAACCAATTTAACAGAGAGGGTAGCTATGGCCGCCCGTCTTATAACCGTGAAAATGGCGACCGCCCTTATCGTCCGAGGTTTAACAGTGAAAACGGCGACCGTCCGCAGCGTCCTTACGGTAATGCCCGTCCTTATCGTCCGCGTTTCAATCCGAATGCGGAAAACGGTGACCGTCCACAACGCCCTTACAACAGCGACCGCCCTTATCGCCCGAGGTTTAACAGTGAGAACGGCGATCGTCCGCAACGCCCTTACGGCAATAACGCCGGTGGTGCCCGTCCTTACCGTCCGCGCTACAACAATGAAGACGGCGACCGTCCGCAGCGTCCTTATGGTAATAATGTCGGTGGTGCCCGCCCTTATCGTCCGCGTTATAATGGAGAAGGTGGCGAGCGTCCTCAGCGTCCTTACGGAAACAATGCCGGTGGCGACCGTCCTTTCCGCCCGCGTTACAACCCGAATGGCGACCGTCCTCAGCGCCCTTACGGCAATAGAGACAATTACAACCGCCCAATTCGCCGTACGGCAGATTATGATCCCAATGCCAAGTATAGCAGGAAGAAGCAGATAGAGTATAAGGAGCAGTTTGTCGACCCGAATGAGCCGATTCGCCTGAATAAGTTCCTTGCCAATGCCGGTGTGTGCTCACGCCGTGAGGCCGATGAATTTATCACGGCCGGAGTGGTGTCGGTGAATGGTGAAGTGGTTACTGAATTGGGAACCAAAATCAAGCGTGGCGACGAAGTGAAGTTCCACGACCAGACGGTCAGCATCGAGCGTAAGATATATGTTTTGCTGAACAAGCCGAAAGATACGGTGACGACTTCCGATGACCCCCAGGCGCGTCGTACTGTGATGGACTTGGTGAAGGGGGCTTGTGACGAACGTATCTATCCGGTAGGCCGTTTGGACCGTAACACCACGGGTGTACTGCTGCTGACAAACGACGGCGACCTAGCTTCCAAGCTGACTCATCCCAAGTACCTGAAGAAGAAGATATATCATGTGCATCTGGACAAGAACCTGACTAAGGCGGATATGGAGCAGATTGCAGCCGGTATCCAGCTGGACGACGGAGAAATCCATGCGGATGCCATCAGCTACACGGATGATTTCAAGAAAGATGATGTGGGTATAGAAATCCATTCCGGTAAGAACCGTATCGTGCGCCGTATTTTCGAATCGCTGGGATATAAGGTCGTGAAACTGGACCGTGTCTTCTTTGCCGGTTTGACCAAGAAAGGCCTGCGCCGCGGTGAATGGCGTTACCTCACGGAACAAGAGGTGAACTTCCTGCGCATGGGTTCTTTCGAATAATATATATAATAAGGTATAATAACTGTTTTATGGAAAAGATTAGTAGAACAAAGATTGTTGACCTGTTGAAGCGCGAGGATTTTGGCGCGATGGTCAATGTAAAAGGCTGGGTCCGTACCCGCAGAGGCAGTAAGCAAGTCAATTTTATCGCGCTGAACGACGGTTCTACAATAAATAATGTACAGGTTGTGGTGGATTTGGCAAATTTCGATGAGGATATGCTGAAGAACATTACCACGGGCGCTTGCTTGAGTGTGAACGGAGTGCTGACGGAATCGGTAGGTTCCGGTCAGAAGGCCGAGATTCAGGCTCGCGAGATAGAGGTGCTGGGAACTTGCGACAATACATATCCTTTGCAGAAGAAGGGTCATTCCATGGAGTTCCTTCGTGAAATCGCCCACCTGCGTCCGCGCACGAATACCTTCGGTGCGGTGTTCCGCATCCGCCACAACATGGCGATTGCCATTCACGAGTTCTTTCATCAGAGGGGGTTCTTTTACTTCCACACGCCTATCATTACGGCTTCCGACTGCGAAGGTGCCGGACAGATGTTCCAGGTGACGACGAAGAACCTGTACGATTTGAAGAAAGATGAAAATGGTTCTATCATTTACGACGACGACTTCTTCGGCAAGCAGGCGAGCCTGACGGTTTCCGGCCAGTTGGAAGGCGAACTTGCCGCTACGGCATTGGGCGCTATCTACACGTTCGGCCCTACGTTCCGTGCGGAAAACTCCAATACTCCCCGTCACTTGGCGGAGTTCTGGATGATTGAACCGGAGGTTGCGTTCAACGACATTACCGACAACATGGACTTGGCGGAAGAGTTTATCAAGTTCTGTGTGCGGTGGGCCTTGGATAATTGTGCCGACGATGTGAAGTTCCTGAACGATATGTTCGACAAAGGCCTGATAGAACGCCTGCAAGGTGTCTTGAAGGAGAACTTTGTCCGCTTGCCTTATACGGAAGGTATCAAAATTCTGGAGGAAGCCGTGGCGAAAGGCCATAAGTTTGAGTTCCCCGTGTATTGGGGCGTCGACTTGGCTTCCGAGCACGAACGCTATCTGGTGGAGGAGCATTTCAAGCGTCCGGTTATCCTGACCGACTATCCGAAGGAAATCAAGGCATTCTATATGAAGCAGAACGAAGACGGTAAGACGGTGCGCGCCATGGACGTCCTCTTCCCGAAGATTGGCGAGATAATCGGCGGTTCGGAGCGCGAGGCGGACTATGCCAAACTGCTGAACCGTATCGAAGAACTCCACATCCCGATGAAAGATATGTGGTGGTATCTCGATACCCGTAAGTTCGGTTCGTGCCCGCATTCCGGTTTCGGGCTGGGCTTTGAGCGCCTGCTGCTGTTCGTGACCGGTATGACCAATATCCGTGATGTGATACCGTTCCCGCGCACTCCGCGCAATGCCGAGTTCTGATGGCGGAAACGAGATAAGACCTTCTTAGAGGAGTAAGCCTGCATAAACTTTGCTTTATGCAGGTTTTTTTATGCGGAAAGATGTTATTTTCCCGAAATAAATCGTTATATTTGTGACAGTAGGAATGACGTAACGTTAACCAATACCATACGAATATGAAAAAGAAACAGTTCTTTACCATGCTGGCAGCGGTGCTGCTTGCGGTAGCAGGAGTCCGGGCGCAGAACAAGGCCGCTTTCGAGCCGGCGCATCTGGAAGGTATCTGGCAGTTGTGTCATTATGTGTCCGAAAATCCGGATATTCCCGGAACGTTGAAGCCAAGCAACACATTCAAGGTACTGAGCGACGACGGCCGTATCGTCAACTTCACGATACGGCCCGGTGCGGATGCCATCATTACGGGGTATGGCACCTACCGGCAGGTGTCGGCAACCGCCTATAAGGAGAGCATCGAAAGGAACATCCACCTGCCCATGCTGGACAATAAAGACAACATTCTTGAATTTGAGATGGGCGAAGGCGGCGTGATGTACCTGAAATATTTTATCGCCAAAGACCTGAACGGGAATGAGCTGAACACATGGTTTCATGAAACATGGAGGCGCGTGGAGATGCCCGCCGTATTCCCGAAAGATATTGTCCGGTAGACGGGCGGACGAAGGCGGCTCCGTTCCCTTTGCGGATATTCGTTTTTCCCAGCCTGCGGGCGTCTGCATACGCAGGTGGGAACTTTCCGGGTTATCTTCCGGGGATATGCCGATTCCCCCGGAAGATAATTTCTTTTTGTTGTATATCAGCCAAGTGCAATCTAAAAAAAAGAAGAAAACGTTTGCCAGTTATAAGAAAATCCGTACCTTTGCAAGCCGATTATTATCTCATAAGGATAAGCATTTAATTCATAGCGAGTTAATCTACCTTTGTCCGAGGAGATTGATTCGTGGTGAAGTGAAACATTTAGTAGTAACATTTTAAAAAACAATTAAGAGTGGATACTTTAAGTTACAAGACCATTTCTGCAAACAAAGCTACAGTGACTAAAGAATGGGTCATTGTTGACGCTACGGACCAAGTATTGGGTCGTCTGGGCGCAAAAGTTGCGAAACTGTTGAGAGGAAAGTATAAACCAAACTTTACCCCTCACGTAGATTGCGGCGATAATGTAATCATTATCAATGCCGACAAAGTGAAATTAACCGGTAACAAGTGGAATGACAAGGTGTACCTGTCATATACTGGCTATCCCGGCGGTCAGAGAGAAATCACTCCTGCTCGTCTGCAGGCAAAACCGAACGGTGATGACAAGTTGCTGAGAAAAGTAGTTAAGGGTATGCTGCCCAAGAACAAGCTGGGCGCCAAATTGCTGGGCAATATGTATGTATACGCCGGCAGCGAGCACAAGCATGAAGCTCAGAACCCGAAAATGATTGATATTAACGCACTTAAATAAGAGATAATGGAAGTAGTAAATGCATTAGGCAGACGTAAAAGTGCAATTGCACGTATTTTCGTAAGCGAAGGTACTGGAAAGATTACTATTAACAAGAGAGACCTCGCAGAGTACTTTCCATCAAGCATTCTTCAATATGTAGTTAAACAGCCGTTGAACAAGCTGGGTGTTGCCGAGAAATACGACATCAAAGTGAACCTCTGCGGTGGCGGTTTCACCGGACAGTCTCAGGCTTTGCGCCTTGCAATCGCCCGCGCGCTGGTGAAAATCAATGCAGAAGACAAGGCTGCTCTCCGCGCCGAAGGCTTCATGACCCGCGACCCGCGTGCTGTTGAACGTAAGAAACCGGGACGTCCGAAAGCACGTCGTAGATTCCAGTTCAGTAAACGTTAATCAGTTTGGAAAGTTAACAAGTGGACAAGTTAACAAGTGGGCAAGTCTTATTCTTGCCGACTGTCAACTGATAACCTCGTCGACTGAACAGCGTTTAGTATCTAAACTACCGGGACTCTTCGTTTGGATAGGCTACCCGGCGGTTGGTTTAGAAAAAACAAAAAAGAAAGTAAACGATTTAAAGATTAAAACAAAATGTCAAGAACTAATTTTGATACATTATTGGAAGCCGGTTGCCACTTCGGTCACTTGAAAAGAAAGTGGAACCCTGCAATGGCTCCTTATATCTTCATGGAGCGCAATGGTATTCATATCATTGACCTCAACAAGACGGTTGCTAAAATAGACGAAGCTGCTGAAGCTTTGAAGCAAATCGCCAAATCAGGAAAGAAAGTCCTGTTCGTTGCTACTAAAAAACAAGCTAAGCAGGTGGTTGCCGACAAGGCTGCATCTGTGAATATGCCTTATGTAATCGAGCGCTGGCCGGGTGGTATGTTGACTAACTTCCCGACAATCCGTAAGGCTGTGAAGAAGATGGCTACCATCGACAAGCTGACTAACGATGGTACATACGCTAATCTCTCCAAGAGAGAAATCCTGCAAATCTCCCGTCAACGTGCTAAGTTGGACAAGACTCTGGGCTCTATCGCCGACCTGACCCGTCTGCCGTCCGCTCTGTTTGTTATCGACGTAATGAAAGAGAACATTGCAGTACGCGAGGCCAACCGTTTGGGCATTCCCGTGTTCGGTATCGTTGACACCAACTCCGATCCTACAAACATCGATTTCGTAATTCCGGCAAACGACGACGCTACCAAGTCTGTAGAAGTTATCCTGGATGCTTGCTGCGCTGCTATGCAGGAAGGTCTGGAAGAACGCAAGGCTGAAAAGGTAGACATGGAAGCTGCCGGCGAGGCTCCTGCCAACAAAGGCAAGAAGAAAGCTACAAAAGCAAGACTCGACAAGTCTGACGAAGAAGCAATCAACGCAGCCAAGGCTGCCGCTTTCATCAAGGAAGACGAAGAGGCTTAATTCATAGTGGAGAGTTGAGAATTGAAAGTTGAGAGTTACTTTACAGCAATTCTCAATTCTCTGTTCTCAACTCTTTTTCGCTTTTTAGAACGATATTTATTAACCCCAAAATATAAAGGAAAGATATTATGGCTGTAAGTATGGCTGATATAACCAAGCTCCGCAAAATGACCGGTGCTGGTATGATGGATTGCAAGAATGCATTGAATGATGCAGAAGGCGATTTCGACAAGGCAATGGAAATTATCCGCAAAAAAGGACAGGCAGTGGCTGCCAAGCGTTCCGACCGTGAAGCTTCTGAAGGCTGCGTACTGGCTAAGACTACCGGCGACTTTGCCGTTATCCTCGCGCTGAAGTGCGAAACCGACTTCGTTGCCCAGAACGCTGACTTTGTGAAACTGACTCAGGACATCCTTGACCTGGCAGTTGCCAACAAGTGCAAGACGCTGGACGAAGTGAAGGCTCTGCCGATGGGCAACGGTACTGTACAGGATGCAGTGACTGACCGTAGCGGTATCACAGGCGAGAAGATGGAACTCGACGGTTATATGACCGTAGAGGGTGCGACGACTGTTGTTTACAATCACATGAACAGAAACGGTCTTTGCACCATTGCTGCTTTCAACAAGGAAGTGGGCGAGCAGTTGGCTAAGCAGGTTGCCATGCAGATTGCTGCCATGAACCCGCTGGCTATCGACGAAGACGGTGTTGCCGAAGAGGTTAAGCAGAAAGAAATCGAAGTTGCCATCGAAAAGACTAAGGCAGAACAGGTACAGAAAGCTGTTGAGGCTGCTTTGAAGAAAGCCGGTATCAACCCTGCTCACGTAGACAGCGAAGACCACATGGAAAGCAACATGGCTAAGGGTTGGATTACTGCTGAAGACGTGGCAAAGGCAAAAGAAATCATCGCTACCGTTTCTGCTGAGAAGGCTGCCCATCTGCCCGAACAGATGATTCAGAACATCGCCAAAGGTCGTCTGGGTAAATTCCTGAAAGAAGTCTGCCTGTTGAATCAGGAAGACATCATGGACGGCAAGAAGACCGTAAGAGAAGTGCTGAAGGAAGCCGATCCCGAACTGAAGATTATTGACTTCAAGCGTTTCACTTTGCGCGCTGAATAAGATTTTGTGTTGAACATAGAGATACTGTGGAAACAGTCACGCGGAAAAGTCTGTCGTGACTGTTTTTTTTATGCGCTTGATTTTTCCTTTCTCCTTACCTCTTCCTCTTTCTCTCTCGCTTTTTCTCTTTTTCTTTCCCCCCTTTCTTTTTCGAAAACGGATGGGAAGTTTGTAAAATCAGATATATTATTGTGTTTTTCGGTCAAGATGTAAAAATGAGACGCTGACGACAATAATATATACAATTCTGCAAGCTTCCCATCCGTTTCCGTTTGTACCTTTATGACCTGAAAAGTGATATAATTCTATGAATAAAGTATTTTTATTGTTGAGTACGGCGCTTTTGTCCTTGTCCGCTTTGGCAATGGGGCAAGTGAAGGCTGGGCGCAGTACTGTTTCTTCCGGTGTTTCTTATGAAAAACGGATGTTGAAGAACCGGATTGCCCGGTTGAGTGATCAGGCTTATTATCGGAACCGCTTCTCCTTGATAGAGGCGGATGCGGACAGTGTACGGCAGTTGAAAGCGGTGAAGGCGCTGCGTGACGAGGTGGACCATGTATTAGAGATGCAGGACCGATTGGCATGGTTGAACACAGATGCCGTAAAACTTGCTTTTGATGATATGAAAGCGAACCGCAATTATTCCGTGGAAAAGTATGGGCCGATGTGGCAGGAATTGCAACGTTTGGCAGGCAAAGGCTTCAAGGGAATTTATCGGGGCGAGGCTCAGGCCTTGTCGGATGCGGCTAAGGCGTTGGAGCTGAAGCGCTGCATCCTGTTGGGCAACCCGTTGTTGGACGCGGACAGGATTGTGGCGGCGCGCTACGTCTTGGGCGAGGATGCGCGCGGTGCGATGGCTCCCAAGTTGGGCACTCAGAACAACAACTGGTCCAATCAAGGTTCGGCGGGACGTAAAGGTTTCAATGCTTCGATTGTGGAACTTTCGAACCTGCGGGGAGAAGTGAATGTGCGCGAGGTTTATAAACCGAAACTTGACTCACCTATTTCCGACCTGCGCCTGCATTGGGATGGCGACCGGATGATGTTTACGCAACTCTGCAACGACCGCCGTTGGAATGTTTTTGAAGTCCGGCTGGATGGCGGAGGTTTCCGTCCGTTGATTGAAAACAATGAACCTGACCTGGAGTTCTTCGACGGTACGTACTTGCCCGACGGGCGGATTATCGCCAATTCCAATATCGGCTATCACCGCGTGCCTTGCCTGAGCGGAAGCAATCCGGTGGGAAATATGGTGCTTTACAATCCTGAAGACCAGAACCTGCGCCGTCTGACCTTCGACCAGGACGGAAACTGGAATCCGGTAATCATGAACAACGGGCGGGTGATGTACACCCGTTGGGAATATACCGACCTGACCCACTACTATTCCCGGATTGTGATGCACATGAATCCGGATGGAACAGAAAACAAGGCTCTTTACGGCAGTGGCTCCATGTTTCCTAACAGTACGTTCGACGTGCAGCCCATACCGGGCAGTGCTTCGGCTTTTGTCGGTATCATATCGGGACACCACGGGGTGGCGCGTTCCGGCCGGATGATTGTTTTCGACCCTACCAAGGGACGTAAGAATGTGGCGGGAATGGTGCAGGAGATACCTTATCGCAACCGTCCCGTCAAAGAACTGATTAAAGACCGCCTGGTAGACGGCGTATGGCCGCAGTTCATCAAGCCCACCGTGCTGAACGACAAATATTTCCTGGTAGCGGCCAAATTGTCGCCCGAGTCGTTGTGGGGCATCTATCTGGTAGACGTGTTCGACAATGTGACTTGCCTGTTCGAGTCGGAAGGCGAAGGCTTCATCAGTCCGGCATTGGTGCATAAGGCGACGGTGCCGCCCGTCATCCCCGACCGCATCAAGCCGACGGACAAAGAGGCGACCATCTTTATCCAAGACATCTACGAAGGCGAGGGATTGCGTGGCATTCCCCGGGGTACGGTGAAGGAGCTCCGTCTGCACGCCTACGAATATGCCTATGTGTCGGAGAAGTCGGACCACAACTGGCACGGCATCCAGTCCGGATGGGACATCAAACGCCTGTTGGGTACCGTCCCTGTAGAGAAGGACGGTTCGGCCATCTTCAAAGTGCCCGCCAACACGCCGTTGTCCATACAGCCGGTAGATAAGGACGGTGTGGCCATCCAGTGGATGCGCAGTTGGGTGACGGCACAGCCGGGGGAAGTGGTCTCCTGTATCGGTTGCCACGAAGACCAGAACCAGATTGCCATCCCCAAGCGCGTGATTGCTTCGCAGAAAGACCCCGATGTCATCACTGCTCCCGAGGGCGGCGTCCGTTCGTTCACGTTCGACCTGGAAATCCAGCCGATTCTCGACCGCGCCTGCATCGCTTGCCATGACGGCGGGAAGGCTTTCGACCTGCGGGGAGGAAAGAAAGACAAGTTCGGATACGGCACGTCTTACCTGAATTTCCATCCTTACATTCACCGCCAAGGTGGAGAAGGAGACATGGTCGTGTTGCAGCCTTACGAATATCACCCCAATACCAGTGAGCTGGTACGTATGCTGAAGCGCGGGCATCACAATGTGGAACTGACGGACAAGGAGTGGCGTACCCTGTATAACTGGATTGACTATAATGCTCCCGACAAAGGCTACTTTAATGTGTCGTCCCTGAAGAAAACTCCCTACAAAGGTTTCGATGAGTACAAACGCCGCATCGAGCTTGCCGACAAATATGCGAACGGCAGCAGCGTGGACTGGAAGAAGGAGCTGGCGGACTATGCGTCTTACCTGAAAGGCAAGGGAGAGGTGAAACCGGTGATGCCGACAGAAAAACAGGAAAAGAAAGTGAAAGCGCTGAAGGTGAAGGGATGGCCTTTCGATGCCGCTGCCGCGCAAGGCAAGCAGGCTGCCGAAGGGGCGACCCGCAAGGTCGTGGAAATCGCCCCCGGAGTCAGCATGACGTTCGTGCGCATTCCTGCCGGACAATTCGTGATGGGCAGTTATGACGGCCCTTCGGATACATACCCGACAGCGAAGGTGAATATCGACAAATCCTTCTGGATGGCAGAACTGGAGACCACCAACGAGCAGTACAACGTGTTCTATCCCGAGCACGACAGCCGTTTCATCGACCAGCAGTGGAAAGACCACGTCGTGCAGGGCTATCCTGCCAACCGCCCTGAACAGCCGGTCATCCGTGTCAGCTATCAGGACGCTATGGGCTTCTGCCAGAAATTGAGCGAGAAGACCGGACTGCGCGTGACACTTCCCACCGAAGCCCAATGGGAATGGGCCTGCCGTGCCGGCAGCGATACGGACTTCTGGTACGGAGATATGCGTGCGGACTTCGGAAAGAAAGAGAACCTGGCGGATAAGACCACGCTGCTTTTTGCCGTGGCGGGCGTAGACCCCAAACCGATGAAGCCCGACCATGCGATGTACAAGCACTACACCTTCCTTCCGAAAGAGGAGCGTGTGGACGATGGGAACCTGGTGCAGGTCGGCGGCAAGCAGTACGAAGCCAACCCGTTCGGATTGTACAATATGCACGGCAATGTGGGAGAGTGGACCCGTTCCAACTACGTGCCTTACCCCTACAGTGTGAAGAGCGAGGCAGCGGATGCGGAGTGCAAGGTAGTGCGGGGCGGTTCGTTTATAGAGCGGCCCAAGTTCTCGACTTCCTATTCGCGTAAAGGGTTCTTGCCCTATCAGCGCATATTCAATGTGGGTTTCCGTGTGATTATTGAAGATTGACGGGAACGACCACGTTTCAGACACAGATGACACTGGCGGTGCAGATTTCTTCTTTATCTATCTGCATCGTCAGTGTCATCTGTGTCTGAATGATAATGTAAGCTTGTATGCTTTGTTCCCGTATAGTATCGGATTCGATGCATCGGAGACGGGGGCGGGACGGATTTGCCATTTTGACACTTTGCATTTCCTGCGCGCCGAGAATGCGCTGTTTCCGTCCGCAGGCAGGTGCGGACGAAAAAAAACGAACGGAAAACGGCAAGCGCTTGCAGTACAGCGCGGTATAAAAATCCATACAACTCTAAAAAATGGGAAGAAGGCCGTGACGCATCGGAATACGGCGGAAAAACGGCGGGAAAACACTTGTCTCGTCCTGCATCTATATATCCGGCGCGCGGCATCTATATATCCCGCGTGCTCCATCTATATATCCTTTGCGCTCCATCTATATCCCGCTCGCGTCGCATCTTTATCCCGCTCCTCCCGGCAGTCCGTTTCTCTCGCGGGGGATATGCACTTCCTTGCATGAATATTACAGTATCCTGCATTTTGTGCAGGCTTTTGTGCATGGATATTCATGTGGGCGATGGAGACGGTTTCTATTTCCGCTGTTTTGCAACAATGGGATGTTTGCGGAATCCGCGATTTTGCGACATTCTGCTCGCCGCAGAGCCGAACGGCTGACTTCTTGCACGGGGACGGAGCCTATCCTACGGGCTTGGTCTGCGTATACCCTTCCTTCTTCAGCAGTTCCAGTACCTTCTGCTTGAAGTCTCCTTGCACGATGATTTCGCCCTCTTTGGCGCTTCCGCCTACGCCGCATTTGCTTTTGAGGAACTTGCCCAACTCTTTCAGGTCGTCTTCCGTGCCGGTGAAGCCGGTGACAAGGGTTACGACCTTCCCGCCCCGGTTCTTGCGGTCGAGCTGTACGCGCAGACGCTGCTGGGCGGGCGGGAGCGTGGGCTGCTCTTCGTTCTCCTCCGTCTCGTAGCAGAAGTCGGGGTTGGTGGAGTACACTACGTTCAGTCTCTCTTTCCAGTCGTTGCTTTTGAGGTTCTTAGCCATAGCTGTTGCTTTTGTTTTTTGTGAAAAGGAGCCCAAAAGTACGGCTTTGCGGGGAATTTTGCAATCGTAGGTAGAAATAATGTTAACCTTTTGTCATGGATATGATATGGATTAGAAAAAAAACACTATTTTTGTCCGCCGTAATATCGAGGACTTAAAGGGAATGCCATGAACAATCAGTTACAAAAGAAAGACTCCATGAAGGTGCCGGAACCTACCTTGCGCCGACTTCCGTGGTACCTTTCCAATGTAAAGTTGCTTAAGAAGCAAGGAGAACGTTTCGTTTCATCCACTCAAATCTCCAAAGAAATCAATATCGACGCTTCACAGATAGCGAAAGACCTGTCGTATGTCAACATTTCGGGGCGTACGCGCGTGGGGTATGAGGTGGACACGCTGATTGACGTGCTGGAAGATTTCCTGGGTTTCACCAATATACACAAGGCTTTCCTCTTCGGTGTGGGAAGCCTGGGCGGTGCGTTGCTGCGCGACTCCGGTCTGAAGCATTTCGGCCTGGAGATTGTGGCGGCGTTCGATGTGAACCCCGATTTGGTGGGTACGTCGCTCAACGGCATCCCTATCTACCACTCCGATGATTTTGAGCAGAAGATGCACGAGTACGGCGTCAACATCGGCGTGCTGACCGTCCCTATCGAGATAGCGCAGCAGATTACGGATGCGATGGTGGCGGGCGGCATCAAGGCGGTGTGGAACTTCACGCCGTTCCGCATCCGGGTGCCGGAGGACATCGTGGTTCAGAACACTTCGCTCTACGCACATCTGGCAGTCATGTTCAACCGCCTGAACTTTAACGAGATAAAGTAATGAAAATTATAGCAGTAGGGATGAACTATGCACAGCACAACCGGGAGCTGGGGCATACGCCGACCGGCGGAGAACCGGTCATCTTCATGAAGCCCGACTCGGCCATCCTGAAGGACGGTAAGCCGTTCTTCCTTCCCGATTTTTCCGACGAGGTACATTATGAGACGGAACTCGTGGTGCGCATCTGCAGGCTGGGCAAGCACATCGCCCCGCGCTTCGCGCACCGCTACTACGACGCGGTGACGGTGGGCATCGACTTCACCGCGCGCGACCTGCAGCGGCGGTTCCGCGAGACGGGCAATCCGTGGGAACTCTGCAAGGGGTTCGACAACTCGGCGGCTGTCGGCACGTTCGTCCCGCTGGAGCAGGCGGGCGGCGACCTGCAACGGCTGGATTTCCACCTCGACATCGACGGGCGTGAAGTGCAGCGTGGCAACACGGCGGATATGCTGTTCAAGGTAGACGATATCATCGCCTACGTCAGCCGCTTCATGACGCTGAAGATTGGCGACCTGCTCTTCACGGGCACGCCGGCAGGTGTCGGTCCGGTCAGCGTCGGCCAGCATCTGCAGGGCTACCTGGGAGAAGAGAAGTTGCTCGATTTCCACATCCGCTGAGGGCGGGGGGAATCAGAAGTAATTGAGACATAATCATCCGTCCTTAAAAAGAATATGAAGATACGTGTAGGTTTTGGTTTCGATGTCCACCGGTTGGTGGAAGGCCGTGAGCTTTGGTTAGGCGGCGTGCGCCTGGAGCACGCGAAGGGGCTGTTGGGTCATTCGGATGCCGACGTGCTGATACACGCCGTTTGCGATGCGCTGCTGGGCGCCGCGAATATGCGCGACATTGGTTATCACTTCCCCGACACGGCGGGCGAGTTCAAGGACATAGACAGCAAGGTGCTGCTGAAGAAGACGGTGGAACTGATAGCGGCGAAAGGCTATTCCGTGGGCAACATCGACGCCACCGTCTGTGCCGAGCGCCCGAAGCTGAAAGCCCATATCCCTGCCATGCAGCAGACGCTTGCCGCCGTGATGGGCGTCGACGAGGACGATGTTTCCATCAAGGCGACCACCACCGAGAAGCTGGGCTTCACGGGCAGGGAAGAGGGGATTTCCGCCTATGCGACAGTGCTGATAACGAAAGGCTGATTCTCCCCGTCGCACGGCCTATTCCTTCTTGATGCGCACAAGCCGGGTATACCGGATGTTGCCTATCATATAGGTGCGTGCGATGCGTGCCGATGCGATTCTTACGGTTTCCCCTACGCGGTAGGCGTGTTCGGTGGCGGGCAGCTGGCAGGAAGCCCGGCTTGCCGTGCGGGCGTTGATGCGGCACGATACCATGTTTCCGGCGGCATCTTTCAGCCGCAGCACTTGGCGCACGTAGAAGTAGGGCGTGGCGCCTTTCACCTGAGTCTTGTAGGGATTGTCCTCCACTTTGACGCTGAGCACGGTCAGGGTCAGGCTCTCCACCTTTTCGCCCTCTTTCCCAAGGAATCGGTTGCCGCCGTTCGCTTGTTGCACTTTCCTCCGCTGGATGTCCAGGTGGACGGAATGATAGACGCCTGCGATTTGCACGAAGCGTTCCTGCTTGGGTATTTTCGGTTCGAACTTGAAGGCTATCCATGAGAGGTAGCCGGGGTCTATGCGCAGTATCTCGTGCAGGAAGTGGCCGCGGTACTTTCCGAAGAAGACGATGTCGTCTCCTCTGTTTTGCATCCTTTTGGCGTTGTATTCCACCAGGAACAGGCGGCGGGGGGAGTAGAAGCACAGCGTGCTTGCCGTCCGCAACGCTTCGTGAACGTCTGCGGAGAGGTCGCAGATGAAGAAGATGGATTGCCGTTCGGGCAGGGGAGAGTAAATCCACAAGGTATACGAGGGCTGTTCCGGCCGCGGCAACACCACAAGGTATGCGCCCGCCTCCTTATAGGAGGCCCTTCCCTCGTTGTACGTGTTCAGCTTGTCGTACAGCGATACTTGTTCTGCGCCGGATATGCCCGGAATCAACGGATTTGCCATATTTCCCCGTTTTCTTCAAATATACGGTTTTTATGGCAGATTATCAACTTTCCGGGGCTGAAAAAAGGGGGGCTCTGAGGGTGTGTGCATAATTGATTCTCACCACAGATTACTCGGATTTTCACAGATTATTCTTTAAATTCTTAATAATCAATCTGGATAATCTGTGAAAATCCGAGTAATCTGTGGTGAGTTTTGATACACTGCCTTATGAATTAGAGCAATGACCTTACTGGTTGTTTTCTTCTATGAATTTATCTCCTTGTTCAAAGAACAAAAAACATAGTTCTTTCAAATCTTCGTATTTTATCAGTCCTGTCATTGTTCTCTCAAAGCGCTTATTTTCATCTTTCCCTTTCCAGAAGCCATCTGTTATATTTATGTATTCACCTTCAGGCACGATTCGAAAATGAGCGAAAGCATTCCGTAGATGATTAAAGAAAGCAGCAGCTTTATTGTTCTTGTCCTCTTCATTTACTGCAAAATAAAGCTTGTTTTTCTCAAGAGTTTCAGGAAAGTCGTTTATCTCCCGTACCTCCGCAATTATTCCTTTACTGTCTAAATAGTTTTGGATGTCATTGTTCCAATCATAGACATATTGAATGCTGTCTTCTTTATTGCGCATAATGTCATAATAGAAGAAATGTACTTCATCTGCTGACAAGATGCTTTTCTCGTATTTGGGTATTGTATAATCCATGTTATTCCTCCATTTCTATGATATTAGTTGCATACGCTCCCCAATTAGTTAAGAAATATTTTTGATACGTTCCCTTGGGAATATAGAGTTTGTCGCATTCAATGTATCCGGAAGGAGGTGTGGTACAAAATATTCTCACTTCGTTTAGTTTTTCAAAAGCACGGCTTCCGATTACTGTAACACTTTGTGGTATCGTGACATTCGATATGGGGCAAAATGAAAAGGCACTTTCTCCTATTGTTTTTACTCCATTGGGGATGGTTATGCCTGTTAGGCTCTTGCAAGCGTAGAATGCATGACTTTCAATTTCTATTACACTTGTTGGCATTGAAACGTTTTCCAAATTTTGGCAACGCTCAAAAGCGTATGAGTCAACTATTGTTACTCCTTCGGGTATTTTAATATTTCTCAGGCTGTAGCAGCCTGAGAAAGTGTTCCTCTCAATTTTTGTAAGGTTACTGGGAAGGGATATGTCTATAAGTTTTTCACAACTATAAAAAGCTGCATCTCCAATTGTTGTTACACTGTTGGAAATTGTTATAGAATATAACCCTTTACAATCATAAAATGCATGGCTTTCTATTGTTGTAACGCCATTTGGAATCGTAATGTTAGTTATGCTGCTACATTCGCGAAAAGCAGAGTTGCCAATTGTTTCCAGTTTGTCAGGGAGTGATACTTTGCATAAAGAGTAAACTCTATCAAAAGCGTGGTTGTCTATTCTTGTAACACTGTTAGGTAATAACACCTCTTTTAAATTTTCAAATGGCGATAAAGATGCGGTTGCATCATTATTAAACATCAGCTCACCTATAGTGTTATCTTCTAAAAGAATATGCCCCCCTGAAAATTTACTTTCCACATAATAGTATTCTCCACCTATGATATCGACTTCGGATATATCCAGATATTCAAGATGTTTCATACGCCTAATCGTTCGGACGTCTTCCCCATTTAAACGACCGGTTAATTTCAATGCTTTAAAGTCTGTACGTTCTGTAATATTTGACAATTCACCGGCAACGGGTACATCAATAGTAACAATTTTCCTATTCTCTTCTTGGGTTACGGTCAACACTTCTTTCAGTCCACTATCTTTGTCCGTAAAAGTGATTGTTCCCTCACGTTTCTCGCTATCCTCGTTTGCGGCAACTGAATATGTTTTGGTAGTAGTGGACAGGGCGCGTGTGTTGCTTCTCTCCGTAATCCATCCTTTGCAGGTTTCCCCTATGGTTGCAGTATAATTTACGTTGGCTTTTACTTCTACTGTGAATGTTCCTCCCTTTTGTTCGATTTCAAACTTATTGGAAGTAAGCAGAATGGCATTCTTCTGCTTTTGAGTCACCACAAAGCTTTTGCTTTCATTTCCTGCTTTCAGCGTAACAGTCACACTGCGGTCGTCGTAAGTATCGTTTTCCGTAGTGGTGATTTGCACGTACTGTCTTCCGCTCTCTCCACTGGTGGGCGATGCCGTACACCATGTGTTTTCTCCACTTGTGGATGCTATGCTTACTGTCCAAGCGTCGTTGACGATAAATGAAAAAGTCTGTTGGTCGGCTTTTTCAGTGAAATTCATGTCCGTCTGATTGAAATCCTCGATAGATGGCTGCGAAGGGATGATGGGCTCTTCCATATTGTCGTCCTCGCTGCTGCAAGCAGCAAAGTTCATACTTATCATTATGGCTATTAAAGCCGTTCCGATTAATCTAAATGTTTTGTTCATAGCTTAGGAGTTATAAATATTGGTTCATTGATTTTAATTTCTACATCTTCTTTCCCTTCTTTTAAATAGACTCTGTTGGAGAGTGAAAATTGGTAGAGTCTTGATAAAGTATCCTTCTCTGGAAATATAATTTCTTGAAATTTAATTGTCCCTTCGAAAGGATAATTTCCTTCACCTTTATATTGAAAGTCGTTACTTAAAATAGCCTGGGTAGTGTTTAGTTTAGCGACATTCTCAATCTTTATTCCAACCCATTTAATGTTTTGAAAGTTTCTCCTGATTTCTTCATTGATTCTTCTCTGGATTTCTCCTTTTTCTATTTTACACATACTTGCAAAAATGTTGTGCTCTCTCAATTCCCCGAAGAAAGCGGATAAAAAATAAGGTGTGGGAACTATATCTGTTTTATCCTATGTTCAGGCTCTCGCATTGCCTACGGTACGGATAAAACAATAGCCCACACCAATCTTGACAATATCTAATAACCTTATACAAGGAATATAAGGTGGATATACATCAAATGGTATGGTGCTATTGCCATCATCTTCGTACCTTTGTCAAATTTGCGAGATTTGAACATAGAAGATAATTTCAATAACACCTTTCTTAAAAACGTCCTTCCAGCCACTCAACGCATTAAGCTCGCTGAAATTGCTGCAAAGGTAATGAAAGGTACTGAATACGCATCGTTATTTGGGAATAAATGCGGTTCTATATGTTTCAAAGCATATATAATTACTATAGAGCGAAGGCTATTCTTGGAGTTCGATAGTATAAGTAACCAATATATCGGTTTCTATCTCCTGAAAAATCGTAAATCAATCCGTTCCGACTATAGAAAACTATATGTAGGGATGTGAAGTCTTGCTAAAAAGGCAAATCTTTTCTCTTTCTTCTATTTGAAAAGCTCTATTTTTGCAACTTGAAACGATGAACGTCCGTGAAATGAACAAGATGGAAAAACGTGTATTAGTGGGCATGAGCGGCGGTATCGACAGTACCGCCACGTGCCTGATGCTGAAAGAACAGGGTTATGAGATAATCGGCCTTACGATGTGGGTGTGGGGCGACGAGCCGTTGGAAGCCCGTCGGCTTGCGCAAAGCATGGGCATCGAGCATCATGTGGCCGACGAACGTGCGTCTTTTCGCGACGTGGTTGTCCGGAACTTCATCGATGAGTACCGGCAGGGCAGGACGCCCAACCCGTGTGTGATGTGCAACCCGCTATTCAAGTTCCGCGTGCTGACGGAGTGGGCAGACCGGTTGGGATGCCGCTATGTCGCTACCGGACACTACACCCGGCTGGAGGAACTGAACGGGAAGATATATATCGTTGCCGGTGATGACGACAAGAAAGACCAGTCCTATTTCCTTTGGAGACTGGGGCAGGATGTGTTGCGCCGCTGCCTTTTTCCGTTGGGGGCCTATACGAAACTGCAAGTGCGTGCCTACCTGCGGGACAAGGGGTATACGCTGAAAGCCGACGAGGGGGAAAGCATGGAAGTCTGTTTCATCAAGGGAGACTACAGGGACTTCCTGCGCGAGCACTCTCCAGAGATAGACAGCGAGGTCGGTCCGGGTTGGTTCGTCAATTCCGAAGGGGTGAAGCTGGGAGAGCATAAAGGTTTTCCTTACTACACCATCGGCCAGCGGAAAGGACTCGAGATAGCATTGGGTAAGCCTGCTTATGTGCTGAAAATCAATCCGCAGAAGAATACGGTGATGCTGGGCGACGCCGGACAACTCAAAGCGGAATATATGCTTGCGGAGCAGGACAGCCTGGTCGACGAGGCGGAGGTTTTCGGAAGCCGGGAACTGACGGTCCGCATCCGCTACCGCAGCAAGCCGATTCCCTGCTCGGTGAAGCGGCTGGAAGACGGGCGGCTGCTGGTGCACTTCCAGGCGGAAGCATCTGCCATCGCACCCGGGCAGTCGGCGGTGTTCTATATCGGGAAGCGGGTAGTCGGCGGTTCGTTCATCGCTTCGCAGCGCGGGATAGGAATGGTGATAAGTGATTAGTTCTATAGTGATTAGTTCTATAGTGATTAGTGTTAGTGGATAGGGAAATCATGAAGAAGAAATGGATTATTTTTTCAGTCTTAGTGCTGCTTGCGGCAAGTGTGTCGGCACGGCAAGACACCTGGAAATATCGTATCAGTTTAAGAGACAAGGCGGCTACCGTGTATTCGTTGGAACATCCGGAGCGGTTTCTTTCGGAGAAGGCCATCGCAAGGCGCCGGAAACAGAACCTGGCAATCGATTCCACCGACCTGCCGGTCTGCCGTGCATATATCGACGAGATACGCAGGCAGGGAGTGAATGTCGTGGTCACCGGCAAATGGGAGAATTTTGTTACGGTTTCCTGCAATGACTCCGCTTTGATAGACCGCATCGCCGCATTGCCGTTCGTACGCGCCACGGAGAAGGTATGGACCGCTCCGGAGGCGTATGGGGAAATGCTGTCTGCCACGCGCGACTCTGTTGTGAACACCCCGAAGATATACGCCGATAGTATATACGGTCCTGCCGTCGCCCAGATTCAGCTGAGCTGTGGGGATAAGCTGCACGAAGCCGGATTCAGGGGACAAGGAATGACGATTGCAGTCATCGATGCCGGGTTCCATAATCTGGATAAGATAACGGCGATGGATAACATTCGCATTCTGGGCGTGAAGGATTTTGTGAATCCCTGTGCAGATTTGTTCGCAGAGAGCAGCCACGGACTTAGCGTGCTTTCCTGTATCGGTATGAACCGGCCCGGCATTATGACGGGCACTGCTCCCGAGGCTTCTTTCTGGTTGTTTCGTAGCGAGGATGAGTACTCCGAACACCTGGTGGAGCAGGATTATTGGGCGGCAGCCGTGGAGTTTGCGGACAGCGTGGGTGTTGATATAATCAACACCTCTTTGGGATATTATGAGTTCGATGACGAGACGAAGAACTACGCATACCGTGACTTGGACGGGCGCCATGCTCTGATGTCGCGTCAGGCTTCGCGCGTGGCCGACAAAGGCATGGTGCTGGTGTGCAGTGCCGGCAATTCGGGAATGGGCTCCTGGAAAAAGATAACGCCGCCGGGCGATGCGGATAATGTATTGACGGTAGGTGCCGTAAACAAGCGGGCGCTACTGGCACCCTTCTCTTCTGTGGGCAATACGGCCGACGGCCGGGTGAAACCGGATGTGGTGGCCGTGGGCGAAGGAGCGGATGTGATGCGCACGGACGGCAATCAGGGCAAGGCAAACGGGACTTCTTTCTCTTCGCCGATTATGTGCGGAATGGTGGCTTGCCTGTGGCAGGCGTGTCCACGGCTGACGGCGAAGGAGTTGCTTGAGTTGGTGCGTGCTTCTGCCGACCGCGCCGGTTGTCCGGACAATATCTACGGTTATGGCGTGCCCGATATGTGGAAGGCATACAACAGTTATAAACAGCAAACAAAGTAGCCCCGCCACTTATATTTAATACCTAATAACCTCTTGGATGAATTAAATTAGTGCATATTTGACTTGACCAATTTTCCGATGATTAACGTAATTGACATATTGCAG
>ERZ808035.117-NODE-117-length-97469-cov-8.499343_pt1 | contig 97469 bp, 82 predicted proteins | sample MGYA00380189_ERZ808035 | MGnify/ENA primary metagenome ERZ808035 (study PRJEB31490, sample SAMN06133407) | mouse gut metagenome | isolation source: M5_1 | host: mice | place: China: Chengdu | collected 2015-05 ... | reverse complement strand
CACGTCGCATAAGAATCCAACGCGCCTTCGGCGCTATAAAAAGCTTTTTAAAGCTTTTTAATGGATTCTAGTATAAACTGTTTGCCATAGAGCCTCACCGTCTTTCCTGGTTTCTTTGATGGCCTGAACTTCCATCATTCTACCATCGGTGCGGCTCTATTTAAATTCCTATCCTCACCCGCAGAGCGGGTGGCTATTCCTTTTCCTCTTCGCAAAAGTCGCTAAAACAATCCAAAGGGCCGGGGACGCGCATATGCGCGTCCCCAGCCCTCAGCTTGTCGAAAAAGTATTTTCGACAAGCTGAGCGGGATTTTCACAACTTTAAAAAGTCCTGAAAATCCCTGATTTCAATCGCGCAGGGAACCCTTCCTGGGTTCCCCGCACACACCCCTCCTTCCCGTTGCGGAGGTCTCCTTTCTTTTTTGACAGCCTGAGGGCTGGGGGCGCGCATATGCGCGTCCCCAGCCCTCAGTTTATCCAAGAATCCTTCCCCTGCCTTTTCTCACAGGTGATGCCGGACATACTCATACGCCCCGGATGTGGCAATCCGGATATCGGAAGTCTCCGTAATCGCATGGACAGCAATCCCCGCCGCGGCCAACTCCTGCGCCAAGCCTGTCTCATAGGCGAAACCGGCGGCGGAGACCACCGTATCCACACCGGTAAGCGTCTGCCGGACGCCGTCCTGCTCGTAGACAATCTGATCTCCCTCCACCGAGAGAACCTTGGCCCCGGTGAGAATCCGGCACCCTTTTTCCAACAGCCGGGCAATCAGCAGCGGGCGGGCAGAGGTCCGCTCCTCCCGGGCCAGGACCGTATCCATCTCAATCAGCGTGACCCTGCGGCCCCGGGCGCTGAGATCCAGGTGGGGGTGGATCAGATAATCCGCTGTCTCACATCCCACGGGGCCGCCGCCCACCACCACTACGTTCCGTCCGACGGGGGCGCTCCCCTCCAGCGCATCCCTGGCCGTGACCAGATGCGCCGCACCGCTGAGAAATTTCGGCAGGAGATTGCGGCTTCCGGCGGCCACAATTACCAGGTCATACCCGCCCTTCTTCACGGTCTCCAATGTGGCCTCCGTATTCAACAGGATTTCCGCCCCCGCGCTCTCCGCCCGGCGGATCATATAGGCAGTTGCCTTGGCAATCTCCTGCTTGCAGGGCGGGAATGCCGCCAGATACATCTGGCCGCCCAGCCTCCCGGCCCGTTCCACCAGTGTGACGTCGTGCCCCCGCTCCGCGGCATAGGCGGCAGCCGTCAGCCCGCCGGGGCCGCCGCCTACCACCAGTATCCGCTTTTTCTCCCGAGCCGGCCAGGGGGCGTCCGCCATGGTCTCCCGTCCGGCCTCCGGATTCACCGTACAGCAGAAGGTACGGTCGGCGTTGGCGGCGGCCAGGCACCGCAGGCACCCGATGCAGGGGCGGATGGAGGCGGGATCCCTCCGGGCCTTATTGGGAAACTCCGGGTCGCAGATCAGCGCCCGGCCCACATATACCGCGTCGCAGGCCCCCTGCTCCAGCAGCAGCTCCCCCACCCAGGGCTCGTTGATCCGTCCCACCACGCCCAGCGGGATATGGACGGCCCCGCGGATCTTCGCGGCGTAGTCCATATTGAACCCCTGGGGTGTGCCGGAGGGAGCCGTGGTCTTCCAGGGGATATCCAGCGAGCCGTCGGAGAGGTGAATCATGGAGGCTCCGGCCTCCTCAAAGAGGCGGGCGATATGCATTCCCTCCGTCAGGGACTGGCCTCCCGGCTCCTCATCGCAGGCCGACATCCGGACAATGATGGGGTATTCCGCCCCCACCTGCTCCCGCACGGCGCGTATGACCTCCACCGTCATGCGGGCCCGGTTTTCCACACTGCCGCCGTAGGCATCGATCCGCTTGTTGTGCAGCGGGGAGAGAAAGCTGCCCAGCAGCCCATGCCGGTGACAGCTGTGAATCTCCACGGCGTCAAAGCCGGCGGCCCTGGCGCGCCCGGCGGCCTCGGCAAACCGCCGCACATAGTCCCGGATCTCCGCAACGGTCAGGGGACGGGGCAGCTCGTCATAGGCCCGGGCCTCTACCGGGGAGGCGGCCACGGGCCGGCGGCCCTCATTGTAGGATGAGGGGGCCGCCGCCGCCGGATGCAGCAGCTGGGCGCCGATACAGGCGCCCTGGACATGGACGGCGTCCGTCAGTTTTTTCAGGTTTTCCACCTGCCAGTCCTCAAACAGCCCAACATTGCGGTATGTTCCGTACCGGCTGAGTTTTTCAATCAGTACGCTGGGAATGGTGATATACCCTGCGCCGCCTCTGGCCCGGGCCGTGTAATACGCCAGCAGCTCCTCTGTCACCCGGCCCTCTGTATCCGCCAGATGGGTGGACATGGGGGCCATAAAGATGCGGTTCCGCACGGTCATGGAGCCTACGGTTATGGGGGAAAACAAATGTCCAAAGCGTTCCATACGGTCTCCTCTCTCACGCCCCGTATACCTGCCGCACCTGGCGGATATACCGGGCTATTTCCATAATGTTGTCCGCCGATACGGAGGCAGGCACACTGTTGGCGTCGGAGATGATGTATCCGCCGCCGCCCGCCAGTGTCTCCATGCAGCGGTCGATGCAGCGGTGGATGTCCTCCTCTCCGGCGTCCGTCATGGTGTGCTGGATATCGATATTTCCCACCAGACACAGCCGCTTTCCGTACTCCCGTTTCAGCCAGTCGAGATCCATGGCTCCCGGTTCCAGCGGATGAAGGCCGGACATCCCCAGGGTCAGCAGATCATCCAGCACCGGCGCCAGATTCCCGTCGCTGTGAAAAATCCACGGGATCCGGATCTCCTTTGCCGCCGGCAGAAGGGCCGGGAGAAAGATGTCCCGCAGCTGCCGGGATGTAAAGAAGGGGCCCTCTCGGTCCGCCAGGTCGTCGAAGGACCAGAGGAAGTCAAAGCCCAGTTCCATCAGGTTTCGGATATGCCGGGCCATCCATGCCCCGTATACGGAAACCACTTCTCTCACGAAATCCGGATTGCTCTGCGCATATTCCCGGCAGGCCTGCTGTCCGATGCTGATCAGCGTGGGGGAAAACCCCAGGCGGATCCGGCAGAACAGTGCAAATTCCCCGCGATACCGTTTGACAAATGCCTCGCCCTCCCGGTACAGCGACGCATCGTCCACATCCGGGAACCCCTCCTTCCACCGGGAGAGATTGTCCGGCGTCAGCAGGCCGCCCCGCAGCGCATAGGCGCCGGACGGCCCCCGCTCCAGCCTGGGGCTCACCGGGGTTAGGAGCTGGAATCCCAGGGCGTCCAGCCCCAGCTTCCGGGCCACCCGCACATCCGTGCTCTCGTCCGGCTCCAGCGTCGTACACCGCTCCCCCGGAAGGAATGTGGGGGACCAGTTCACCTTATAGCCTCGGGTATCCGGAATCGGCTCACCGATGATCTGCTCCCGGATCCTGGGGTGGATGTACCCGAAGGCAAAGGGCACCCGATCCGGAACTCCGCACTGCAGTGCGGTTAAAACCCGCTCAACAGAATTCAAAATTGCCAACCGCCTTTCCTAACTCATCCCCGGCAGGCCGGAGGCCTGCCGGGGAAAATCACAGCTGATGTTTTCAGCGCCGCCGGTTACACCAGGCCGAACATCTCCGTAAAGTCGATCTGGCGGTAGCGGGTTTTGCCGGCCTTCAGCGTCATCTGGGGAATCATAATCCTGTTTGCCGGGAGGCTGTTCCCATAGGAGTCCACAAAGGTGAAATCCCGATCCTCCAGTTTCATCACGGTCAGATCCGCCAGCGCGCCCGGCCGCAGGGTTCCCAGCCTGCCCTCCATACCCATCAGACGGGCGGGCGTCTCCGTGCAGCAGCGGACGACCTCCTTCAGCGGCATCCCCAGCGCCAGGAATCTGGACAGGACCACCGGCAGGGAGAAGAGCCTCTCCTGATAGGCGCTGAACGTAATCAGGTCCGTGCTGATAACGTCGGGCAAAAATCCCTGGTCAATGGCGGCCTTCGCCAGCGGGAAGCAGCAGTGGATCCGGCCATGGGCGCAGTCAAAGACAACGCCGCGCTCCCGGGCATCCCACACCTCAGGCCGTACCTTCCCGCTCTCATCCAGGATGTTGTGCTCCCCCATCTTCTGAAAGGTGTGGCACAGCACGTCGCCGGGGCCCATCTCATTTACAATCTCGGCCATGGGCGTCAGCGGATAGGTGGCGTGGACGGACAGCCGGGTGTTCAGATGCCGCGCCAGCTTTACGGAGGCCTTCAGCGGCTCCACGCCCATTCCGTCGGAGATATCCTTTCCCAGGCGGAGCTTAAGCCCGTAAATATAGGGCGCAAACCGGTCAAACAGATCCTCCAGCCCCTTGACGTCGTAATTCTCGGGGCGGATGTCCTCCATATACTGCGGCGTACACAGGCCGCCGGAGGCCACGTTGATGGAGGCTTTCAGCGTGATGAGCGCCGGCAGAATGGTGGTGCGGACAAAGCTCTCAAATCCGGAGCTGCCCATGCTGCCCGCGTCACAGGCGCTGGTAACGCCGCTGGGCAGGGTGTAGAGATCCGGCTCCACGCCGATGAGCGTGTGATTCCAGGAAAAATGGGCGTGGTGGTCGATCAGTCCGGGAAAGACGTAATAGCCTCTGCACTCCACCGTCTCTTTTACGTCGGCGGGATCCACAGCCCCGTTCTCCGGTGCCGCCACAAAGCGGTTTCCCTTGACCAGAACGTCGCACACCCGGTCGATATCCCGGGACGGATCGATTACATGGCCGTTTTTAAACCAAAAGTCGTATTTCTTCTCGGGCTCTACTACTTTCATTTCAACAACACCTCCTCAGGCAAACTGCGTCAAAAACAGGGAGACGCTGGGGACAAACGTGGTCAGGAGAATCACAATCAGGCAGGCGATCAGGAAGGGGACGATCTCCCGCACAATCTCCGAGAATTTGATCTTGGCGATGCCGCAGGCCATGAACAGATGCACGCCCAGCGGAGGTGTCAGCAGGCCGAAGGTGATGTTGACCACCATCAATGCGCCAAACTGAATGGGATCCACCCCCAGCTCCTTGGCGATGGGGAGCAGCATGGGGGTGAGGATCAGCACCGTGGATATCTGATCCATAAAGGTGCCCGCAATCAGCAGGATCACCGTGACAATCAGCAGGAAAGCAACTTTGGAGACATTGTGCTCCGTAATGAAATTCACCAGCGCCGCCGGCAGCTGGGCCACCGTCAGCATCTTGCCGAAGGCAGAGGCCGCCGCGATGATAAACATAATGGTAGAGGCGGTGGCCACACTGCGGACCAAAACATCCCGCAGGCGGGCCCAGGTCAGCTCCCGGGTGATGAATACGCCCACCATAAAAGCGTAGGCACAGGCCACGGCCGCGGCCTCCGTGGTGGTAAAAAGCCCGCTGTAAATTCCGCCCAGAATAATGACGGGCATCAGCAGCGGCCAGATTCCCTCTTTCAGGGACTCCAGGAATCGGTGAAAGCTGAATTTCTCACCGCCGCCGTATCCCCTGCGCCGGCCCTGCACATAGGAGAGGATGCACAGCGCCAGGGCGGTCAGCAGACCGGGAATCACGCCGGAGAGCAGCATTTTGGCAATGGAGGTCCCGGCAATCACGCCGTAATTGATCATGGCCACACTGGGGGGAATAAAAATGCCGATGCAGCCCGCCGTGGCGCAGAGGGCCGCCGACCACGCCGGAGAATATCCCCTGGCTACCATGGCGGGAATCATAATGCCGCCGATGGCCGCCACCGTAGCCGGGCCGGAGCCGGAGATGGCACCGAAAAAAACGCAGGCGATAGCCGCCACCATGCCCAGACCCCCGGGGATGCTGCCCACCAGGGTGCTGGCCACGTTTACCAGCCGCTTTGAAATCCCCCCGCCCTCCATCAGGTTGCCTGCCAGAATAAAGAAGGGGCACGCCAAAAGGGGGAATGAGTTGATCCCCTGCAGCATCCAGGAACCGGAGGTGTTCAGGGTCAACGCGCCGGTAATCAGCAGGGGTACCGTGGCGGAAATTCCCAGGGAAAACGCAATGGGAAACCCCAGCAGCGCCAGAACAAAAAACAGCGCAAACATCCAGATCAACAGCTCGGACATCATTGGGCATCCCCTCCCTTCTCTTCCCCTTTGAATCCGTTGTACATCTTGTAGGCAAACTCAATAAACATCAGCACACCGCCGACCACTACGCAGGCGTAGACAAAGCCCATGCTGATCCCCATAGCCGTAGACACCTGTGCGTACTGCTTCTGCACCATCTGAATCCCGAGGTACAAAAACAGCCCGGAGAAGAACATGCCGATCAGATTCATAATCTGGCTGATCACGCGCTGGAGCCTGTGGGGGAACCGGCTCACAAACACATCAATTCCCACGTGTTCGTTGGTGGCCACACCCAGGGCCGCCCCCACCATGGTCATCCACATCAGAAGAAATTTTACCAGCTCCTCTGACCAGGGCATGGGGAGTGAAAACGTAAAACGGTTTACCGCCGCCAAAAATGTGACGATTGTCATAACCGCCAGCAATACGGATCCAAATATCTTTTCAAATTGATGGATAAACTTCATTTTCTCAGGGCTCCTTCCCCTGTTTTTGTCTCCGGCAGGCGCTGTCTGCCGGAGACAGACTGCATCCCGCCTTCAAAAGCCGACCCAACCGCAGGAACATGCGGATATGCCTGCTGAAACGGCTGTTCGCAAGGCAGAATCTCGGGAATCCGCATGTCGTTCAAGGCTTTTCAACACAGTCAAAGCCATTTTATCGATCCCACGGCAGCACGCCGGGGCAGCCGGTACAGCTTCTCACAGCATCGCGGCCCGGAAACGGAAAGCCTCCGCCTCCGGGCCGCACGGCAGGCCTTATCTGCCCAGAATCTGCATCACACTGTCAAAGAACTCCGCACCGATGATATCGCGGTTCTCCTCATAGACGCCGCTGCAAAGTGCCGCCAGCTGCTCCCGAACCTCGGGGGAGACCTCATTGATGATCAGACCGCCCTCTGCCATCGCTGCGGCGGCCTCCTCCTGGCCGGATCTGGTGAGCTCCTTCATATAGTCGGCGGCTTCCTTCCCCACCTCCTGCACCAGCTGCCACAGGTCGGCAGGCAGCTTGTCCATTGAGGCCTTGGATGCCAGAATCACGCCGGGGGTATACATATGCTGCGTGGTGCTCATGTATTTGACGACCTCCTCCATCTTCGCGGACTGGAAGAGGGTGTTGGGGCCGTCGGCGCCGTCCACGGTGCCCATCTGCAATCCGGTGTAGACCTCGCCCCAGCTCATGATGGTGGGATCAGTCCCAAAGGCGGTCCACATGCCCACGGAGATAGAGGACTCGATGGCGCGGATCTTCAGCCCGCTCATGTCCTCCACCGTCTCGATGGGGCGGATATTGTTATACGTGTTGCGGAAGCCGTACTCGCACCAGCCCAGGTTGTAAATGCCGATATCCGGCAGCATGGCGGACAGCTTCTCCCCCACCTCGCCGCCGTACAGCAGGTCGGCGGATTCATAGTCGCTGACCAGATAGGGCAGGTCCACAATCTTGAAAGCGTCGATAAAGTTGGACATCGCCACCACGGAGCCGCCAAAGAAATCCAGCGTGCCGTCCATCATCATCTCGGCGGCGGGAACCTGGTCGGCCAATGTGGCGCTGGGATAAATCTCCATGGTAATGGCGCCGCCGGACCGCTCCTCCAGCTCCTTTTTCATATACTCGGCGGCCAGATGAATGGGCTCGGTGGTGCTGGAGCCGTGGGCAAAGCGCAGCGTATAGGTCTCGCCGCCGCTGCTCGCACCGCCGTCAGGAGTGGCGGTGCCGCTTCCGCCCTCATTTTTCCCGGAGGAACCGCTGCAGGCGGTCAGCGCCAGCAGCATGGCAAGGGACAAAATCACTGACAGTATCTTTTTCATTGCTTTCTTCCTTTCTTTTTTCCGCAGGTGCGGAAAACCGCACTCTGCCGGAACGGTTAAGCCAGGCTCTGCCGGATGGCCTGGAGCCGCTTGAAGCTCTCTGTGCGGAAAAACACCTGGTCGTTCATACACGTCACCAGCTGAAATCCCTGCCGCACCCGGCTGACGGCCGCCTCCTGCGTCCCTGTGACAATGCCGGGCGTAATGCCGTGCGCCCGGCAGGCGGAGAGCACCTTTTCAATGGCCGCCGCCACCTCCGGGTGGGCCGTGTCGCCGGGGTGTCCCATGTCCTGGGACAGATCTGCCGTTCCGATGAATACGCAGTCCAGGCCGGGCGTCCGGCAGATCTCCTCAATGTTCTCCACTCCCAGCCGGGATTCGCACTGCATAATGGTGTAGAGGTTTTCGTTGGCCTGCTGCGCGTAGTTTTCATACATGCCCCAGCGGGGGCCGCGGCCTCCGTTGGCCCCCCGCATTCCCAGGGGCGGATATTTTGTAGCGCGGATAATTTTGTCCGCCTGTTCCCGCGTCTCCACCATGGGAACGATCAGCCCGTGAATCCCCACGTCCAGCAGGCGGGCCATCATCGTGGTATCCTGAGGGTCGCAGACCCGTACAAAAGCCGCCATGCCGTACAGCTCTGACGCACAGGCCATATGCACCATCGTCTCGGTTGTAGTCTGTGCATGTTCGGCGTCAATGATGACAAAATCCATGCCGTTGACGCCCAGGCACTCGCAGTTCATTGCGGAACCGGACGCCACAAAAGCGCCCAGAACATACCCGTTGGCAGCCAGTTTTTCCTTTACAAAATTCCGCATTTTCATGGGGCGACGTCCTTTCTGCGCATCTCAGAGCTGCTTATTTCTTCAAACTCTCCAGAAATTCCATGTATTTCTGCTTGAACTCCGGGCGGGGTGTGCCGAAAATATCCATCTGGAAGCAGGGGATATCCGTATCGTGCACGTCGATGTAGTGCTCCACGCCGCCGGGCACCACCACAAAGCCGCCGGGGGTCAGATGATAGGGGACGCCGTCCACATAATAGTCGCACTCACCCTCGATCACCAGCGCCACCTGCTCCTCCGGATGGGAGTGGGGCTTTTTCTCGTGGCCGGCGCAGACCTGGCCCAGGGTGACGGTTACATCGTCGGCTCCCATGGCCAGCGTCACCTGCTTGATACCGGGCCGCAGGTAACGCCAGGGCATCTTGTTCCAGTTTCCAGACATGATCTCGCTCATTTTTATAACCTCCTGAATTTTGTTTCTGTTTTAGAAGCTGTACCAATAGCCGAAGCATACAGATTTGCGGGACAAAATTGGCGATGGCAATGCAAAAAATTGCAGGAATACTCTGTGTATTCCAAGATTTTTTCACGCAGTCAGCGGCAATTTTGGCCGCAAAGATTTGTGCTGGGGCGATCGGTACAGCTTCTTGGAGCAGTTCCAGCCAATGCCCATCGGCACATTGCCGGCCTCCCTTGTCCGTGTTTTTTAGCAATCTCCGTGCCAAGGCCCCTCTTTTGTGCCTTTCACCCGAAAATGCCGGTTTTTCCGGCCATCCACGCCGCCGCGGGCCTCTTTTTCCGTCCGCGGCTCCGCGGCGCCGCATAAATTGAGTTATTTTTGCGCATTTTCCCGTCCCGACAATTTAAAACCAACTCAATCCGCCCTCCTCGCCGTCCGCAGACGGCCCCTGCCGACCCCCTGTCTGTCGCTCTTTTCCGCAGTTTTACTAAAAAGAAAATTCATTTTTGTTAAAACTGTCAAAAAATTTATTTTTATTGTTAAGAATTGCTCAATGGCCTCCAATTTGGCCTCTATCGTGCAGATATTGAATTACAAAGAGCCGCAGGACGGCTCCGCGCAAAACAGCCGCTTGCAGATCGGATATCCAGCCGTTAACCTGTGTACAGACCGGCAATTCCATAAACTAAAAAAGGAGAGAAAGCCATGAAACTGAAATACCTCGGATGGGCCTCATTCCTGTTTACCGACCGGAACGGCGTCACCATGGTCACGGACCCCTTCCTCGCCGGCGACGCGGAGCTGGGCATTCCCAAGAGCCCCCAGGATCCCGCCAGCCTGGTGGTGGATCTGGTTCTGGCCAGCCACCCCGCCAGAGACCACTTTGAGCAGGGGCCGCAGATCATCTCCAACTCCGAAAAAACCCGGGTTCTGGGTGATCACAGCACGTTGATCACCGTGGAGAGCAGCGGCATCATGGGGCGGGGAGAGCTGACCACCGCCGGAGCCACCTTTGAAATCGGCGATTTTAAAATCACCGCCATGGATGCCCGGCACATCGCCCTCTCCCATCTGCCCAACGGAACCTATCTCACCGGCGAACCCCTCTGCTACATCATCGAAGTCAAAGACGGCCCCACTGTTTTCTTCGGCGGGGACACCTCCGTCACCTACGACATGAAGCTGTGGGGTGAGCTTTTCCATCCGGATTATGCCATCATCGGCATCGGCGGCGTGGCCCTGGGCGGCGGAAGGAGCCTGGACGAGATGAACCCCGACACCGCCGCCGTCTGCTGCAAAATGATGGGCGTTAAACATGTAATTCCCATGCACTACCGCCAGCCCGAGTATCTGGAACGGCTGAAATCCAACCTGGAGGCCCAGGGCGGCCGGTGTACCTGCATCGACATGAAGGCCGGGCAGGAGATCACTATTGAATAAGGGACAAGCATTCCCTCTTCCAATGGGAACAATTTGCATTTCACTGTGCAACTTGTAATATTTTGAAGGAACGGAGAAAGAATCATGAAAAAGAAGTTACACATCATCTTGTCCGCGGCTCTCTGCGCCGTCATGCTGCTGAGCCTGACGGCCTGCGGCGGCACAACAACCCCCGACACGCCCGCCCCGCCCAGTGAAAACACGCCCGCCGGCACCCCCGATAAGGTCTACGAGTGGGACATGCTGGTGGAAAACAGCCTGACGCACCCCTCTTCCATCCTCGCCCAGGAGTTTGCCACACTGCTGGAGGAGCGCTCCGAGGGCCGCATCAAGATCACTGTCCGGGCGCCCGGCGAGCTCCCCTATACGGCCGCCGACTACCTCACCGCCGTAGGCGACAACAGCGCCGCACTGGGCGACGTCAATTCCATGAGCTTTGGCTCCCTGCCCCACGCCTCCATCTCCCTGCTGCCCTTCCTGATGAACAGCCTGGAGGACTTCTACACGGTAATGGACATCACCGGCAGCGCCGTGGAGGAGGAGCTGGAGTCCTATGGCTGCCACAACCTGTGGTACTTCCCCTGGCCCCCGCAGTCCTTCTGGTCCGCCTCCAAGCCCCTGAGCAGCCTGAAGGATATCCAGGGCATGAAGATCCGCACCTCCAACGTTGAACTCTCCAACCTGGTGCAGACGCTGGGCGGCATTCCCGTGACCCTGGCCGGCGCAGAGGTTCCCTCCGGCCTGTCCACCGGCGTCGTGGACGGCGTCATCACCGCGGCCTACGGTCTGGGCGGTGCCGGCTGGTACGACACGCTGAATTACGGATACATCACCAACATGCAGATTATCCCCTCCTACATGTGCATCAGCAAGGCGGAGTATGACGCCCTGCCCACCGATCTCCAGGAGCTGGTGGACGCCTGCGGCGACGAGTTTGAGAAGTATGCCTGCGAGACCATGTTCAACCAGGAACAGGAGTGGCGGGATACATTAATCAGCGAACACAACTTCACCATCAACACCATCAGTGACGCGGAGCTGGCGGAAATGGCCGCTATGATGAACGACTACTGGACCACCTGGGCAGAGGAAAAAGGCGGCCAGTGCCCGGCTCTTCTGCAGGAGATCATCACCGCTCTGGATCTGGGCTGAACCCTGTCCGCGGAAAAGAGGACGGCGGCAAGCCGCCGTCCCTCTCCCCCTACATTTTTTAGGCAAAAGCGAGGAAAGGCATGGAAAAAATCAGATACATTATGGATGCCTGCAGAAGGAGCAGCCTGGCGGTCTCCGCAGTCGCGCTCATCGCGCTGACCCTGCTGGAGATTGTCGAGATATTTCTGCGGACCTTCTTCAGGACATCCCTGCTGATTGTGGATGAATACGCCGGATACCTCCTGGCTACCATGGTGTTCATGGGGCTGTGCAACAGCTTTCACGGCGGCGGGTTTGTCCGGGTCGAGGCCGTCTACAATTTCTTCCGCGGGATCCCCAAGCGGGTAGTGGACATCATCTTTCTCCTGATTCTGGACGTGCTGTTCTACATCATCGCATACCAGTGCGTTCTGCTGAACGTACTGAACTTCCAGAAAAAGCTGGTCTCCAACAGTATCTTAAAAACCCCCATCTGGATCCCACAGCTGATGATGTCCGCAGGGCTGATCCTCTTCTGCATCTTTATCACCCTGGAGACAATTGTCATGCTGGCGGACCTCTTCAAAAAGGAGGCGAATGAGACGTGAGCTGGGTCGGCTATTTTGTTTTAATGGCAGTTATCCTCTTCGCCCTGATGATCCCCGGAACCTGGATTGCCATCTGCCTGGGCATCTCCGGCCTTGCGGCGCTCTTCGTCTCCGACGGATTCAAATATTTCTCCACGCTGGGCACCATCACCTGGAACGCAGCGATTGACTTCACCCTCTCCGCAGTCCCCGTATTTATGCTGATGGGCGAGGTGATCGTGGCCAGCGGGCTCAGCAAAAACTTCTTCCGCGGGCTGATGAAATGGGGCAAGCGGATTCCCGGAAGCCTCCTCCATGTCAGCGTCGTGGCCTGTGCCATCTTCTCGGCCATCTCCGGCTCCGGCCCCGCCACCGCCTCCGGCATCGGCTCCATCGCCATTCCGGAGATGAAAAAGCGCAAGTACCTGGCGCCTCAGATCTACGGCACCCTGGCGGCCTCCGGCACTCTGGGAATCCTGATTCCGCCCAGCCTGGTGCTGATTCTCTACGGCTCTTTGACGGACCTGTCCATTGTCAAGCTCTTTTCCGCCGCCATCGTCCCGGGCCTGATCCTCACCGGCTTTTTTCTGGTGTATACCTTCGGCTCCTCCGCGCTTCTCCAGAAAAGGCACCCGGAAAAGGCCCCCATCCTAATGGAGGAGGATGAGGGCATGACCACCGGCCAGGCGCTGAAGGGCATTCTCCCTCTGATCATCACCATTGTGGTGCTGCTGGGCAGCCTGTACGGGGGCTTTGCCACTCCCATTGAATCCGCGGCCCTGGGCACTTTCATTGTGCTGGTGTTCGGCTTCTGGCTGGGGGATCTCACCGTCGCCAAGGTCTACGAATCCGCGAAAAATGCCAGTAAATCCACTGTTATGTGCATTATCCTGATGATTACGGCCAAGTATTTCACCTTTGCAATCTCCCGGCTGAACATCAACCGCTATCTGACCCAGTGGGTTATCGACGCCAACTTCTCCCCCGTGGTGTTTCTGGCGGTCATCGGCGTCATCTACCTGATCCTGGGCTGCTTTATGGACGGCGGATCCATCATCGTACTTACCATCCCGCTTCTGGCGCCCATTGCCACAGAGCTGGGGATTGACCTGGTCTGGCTGGCGGTCTACATCACGGTACTCGTCCAAATCGGCCAGGTCACGCCGCCCATGGGTCTCAATCTCTTCATCGTGCAGGGCGTGGACCGGGACTGCAAGTTCGGCGACGTATGCCGCGGTGTGGTGCCCTATATCATCACCATGTGCATTTTCTGCGTGTTCCTGATTGCGTTCCCGCAGATGTGCGCCTGGGTTCCCGCTCTGCTGGGATATTGACCGCCATGGGACGCCGGCCCCTCCGCCGGTAAGGGCGTTATCCCTGTCAACTTCACTGTCATTTCAAAATCAGAAAGGAAGAATCATCATGGATCACTACGAGGAACTGGAACAGGCTTACAACATTCAGCACGGCGACCTGCTGGAGGGGATTATCGACATGCACCTGCACGTAGCGCCGTCCCTGATGGCCCGCAAGTGCGACGTGGCAGACCTGGTGCTGCGCTGTGAACAGTTTGGCTACAAGGCCGTGGTCTACAAGGATCACCATATGATGACCGGCCCCGCCTGCACCATTGTCAACGACCACGTAAACAAGGGCGGGCGCTGCAAGGCCGTCGGCGCGGTCTGCCTGAACAATACCAACGGCGGCCTCAACCCCTATTCCGTCCTGGCCGCAATCAGCGCCGGCTGTCACGTGGTGTGGCTGCCCACCGTCTCCGCTCAGAACCACATCAACGCCGTGCTGAAGGGCACCAGCTTCCCCAAACTGGCCAACGGCGTCGTTATCCGGGAGGAGGCTGTCCGTCTGGTGGACGAGGCCGGCGCCGTCCGCAAGGAGATCATTGAAATTCTGGAAATTGTCAAGGAACACCCTGACGTAGTGCTGGCTACCGGCCATGGCGACTGCCATGAGATCAACACCGTCGTGGAGCAGGCCTGCAAAATGGGTATGCAGAAGCAGATCATGGTGGATCACCCCGACTTCATGCTCTGCACGCCGGACGATCTCCTCAAGCACTGGGTGGAACTGGGCGTATGGATCGAGTGGTGCGGTACCATGTACTGTGAAATCAGCCGCCACCACTCCTGGACCTACGAGCAGATGGCGGCCAACATCCGCGCCTCCGGCGTAAAGCAGACCATTATCAGCACGGACTTCGGCCAGAAGGACAATGTGGACCCCGTCAAAGGCCTGGACAATGTGCTGGACGGCCTGCTGCGGCAGGGGTTCACCAAGGAGGAGCTGCGCCTGATGACCAGCGCCAACCCCGCCTCCGTATTGGGGCTGGCCTGAGCCGCAAGTTCTCTGAATCCCTCCCCGCGCTGCCCGGTCTTTATAAAATTGATTCGGCATCAGCAATGTCCGGGATAGCGGCCCCCTGTGCCCTCCGTCGGTTTTGTGTGGACGGGGGCTGGGAATACAGACAAACGTACGGCGCCATGCACCTCTTAAAGTGCATGGCGCCGTATTTTGCCGCTGAAAGGGCCGAATGGGACAAACGTCCGGGCCTTTGCCCCGCCCGGACTTCCCGCGGATTGAGGATAATTGAAAATATCCGTCTCCCGCCTCTTCTGCTTTATAAAGCCGCAGTCTGTTCCCCAAGAACCCGCAGTGCCGGACGGGACAAGCCCGCTTTTTTACAGGCTGCGGAAGGCGGACAATATGCATCGCAATCTGCAAATCCTATTCAGAAAAAAACGGAACCCCGAATGCCCGCATAACATTGTATATGAAAACAGCGCATGACAGCACAAGCGTCAAGACAAATATCACCCGCCACAGCGTAAAGGACACCTGTCGACACAAAGAGGTCTTTTTGTTGTGGTTTTTATAATATTCATGGGAACTCAAAAAATCGGATACCGTCCCATATCCCCCATCTATCCGGATCAGGGTCTGCATATCCGGCTTGTGGTGGACGATCATTGCGGGAACGGGCCCAGCCTTTTGATTTTTACGGATATACTCCTCAATGGAATACATATGCTCCGAATCAATAACCTCCAGGAGCCGGTGGCGCTCAAACAGCTGATAGGAGGCGTATGCAACCATCACAGAGAGGAGCGAAACACCGCAGCAGATGACGGGATTCTTTCCGCTGTCCAGCGCGAGCGTCCACAGAAAGGTCTGTGCGACAAACAGCAGCGACGGAACATTCCACAGAAGTGTATTGTAATTGTTCCTTCTCTCAGATAAGACCTGGTATTGCACCAGCAAAAACTCCAAATTTTCCTCTGCGTTCCCGGAATCCAGGCTCTGTGTATCTGCCGGCATATGACATCCCATCTCCTTCTGCATCAAAAACAGACAAAATAATATGCTGTATTTATCATATATTAACAAACCGTGATTGTCAACGATTCCCAGCCCAAATCCTGTGCCTGCTCCCCGGCTCTGCAAATAAAGACCGGGACAGCGCGCAGGTTTTTCTGTTCCGGCTTCCAGCGTTCACAGGGGTTAACCCGGCAGGTCGTACCAACCGCCGCTCGGTGAGAAAACTGTGTTCCTTAACAGTTAAAACTATTGACAAATTGTGAACGGCGGCTATAATGAAAAATGTCATTTCTTGGAACGTCATATTTTTAACGATTGTAGGAGGGAAAGCAATGCTGAAAAAATTCTCCAACGGATGCGTACGCATCATGAACCGGTGGCTGCCGGACCCGTTCCTGTTCGCCATCATCCTGACCATTGTGGTATTCATCGCCGCGTGCCTGGGCACGCAGCAGGGCCCCTGGGAGATGATCTGGGCCTGGGGCGGCAAGGGCAAGAGCGGCGACGGCATGTGGGGCCTGCTGGCCTTCTCCATGCAGATGGCCCTGGTGCTGGTGCTGGGCTCCGCCCTGGCCTCCGCGAAGGTCTGCAAGAAGATCCTCAACTCCATTGCCGGCCTCGCCAAGAGCAAGATGAGCGCCATCGTGGTAGTCACCGCGGTGTCCACCGTCTGCTGCTGGCTGAACTGGGGCTTCGGCCTCATCGTGGGCGCCCTGCTTGCCAAGGAGGTCGCCCGCCGCGTCAGCGACGTGGACTATCCCCTGCTGATCGCCTCCGCCTACTCCGGCTTCGTCATCTGGCACGCCGGTCTCTCCGGCTCCATCCCTCTGCAGATGGCCGCCGAGGGCGGCAAGGAGTTCCTGGGCGTCACATACCAGGCCCCGTTGACCCAAACCATCCTGCACCCCATGAACCTCATCATGTGCCTGGTGGTTCTGGTGGGCATGCCCCTGATCAACTACGCCATGCACCCCGACAGGGAGCACACCATCGTGGTAAACCCCGCTCTGCTGCAGGACGAGAAGGAGCGGGAGTACAAGATTGAGACCCCCGCCGAGAAGATGGAGCACAGCAAGATCCTATGGGGCATCATCGTCGTCGCCGGCTTCCTGTACATCATCCATTTCTTCATTACCATCGGCGTAGCCAACCTGGACCTGAACGCCGTCAACACCATCTTCCTGTTCCTGGGCCTGCTGGCCCACGGCGACCTGCGCAAGTACGTGGACGCCATCGGCGACGCCGCTGCCGGTTCCGCCGGCGTGCTGCTCCAGTTCCCCTTCTACGCCGGCATCATGGGCCTGATGGTGGCCCAGAACGCCGACGGCCTGTCCCTGGCCAAGATGATCGCCGACTTCTTCACCAGCATCTCCACGGATGTGACCTTCCCCCTGTGGACGTTCCTCTCCGGCGGCATCATCAACTTCTTCGTGCCCTCCGGCGGCGGCCAGTGGGCCGTCCAGGGCCCCATCGTCATGCCCGCCGCCACGGAGATCGCGGCCCGGGCCGGCATCGACGCCACCAACTACTATGGCCGCGCCGCCATGGGCATCGCCTGGGGCGACCAGTGGACCAACATGATCCAGCCCTTCTGGGCCCTGCCCGCCCTGGGCGTGGCCGGACTGAAGGCCAAGGACATCATGGGCTACCTGGTGGTGATCCTGATCTTCACCGGCATCGTGGCCTGCGTGGGCTTCTTGCTCTGGGGCATGATGTTCTAAAGCGGCCATTCCCAATGGAACGGGTCTGCGTCCCCCTGCGGACGCAGACCCGTCTTTTATGTCAAAATGTAAAAAGTTCTTGACTTCTCCTCCTCCGCTGATAAAATAAGAATGTAAAATCTTTTTTACTTTTGGAGGCAGCATGAAAAAACTCCTGAAAAAAATCCATCTTCACCAACCGGATGAAATGGAACAATCTATTCTCCTTAAGGCACAGCGAAACTCCTATCTGTTCCTGATAGCAGCTCTTTTGATCTGGTCGCTCTATGAGAGCTGCCGGGTCTATGCCGGCCGCAGCAGGCTGAACCCGCTCCCCTGTCTCCTGCTGAGCACGGCGGCAATTATCCAGGCGTTTTCCCGGCTGATCCTGACCCGCAATGCGGTAAAGGACGACGAGGACTCCCGGGAGACGGGCCCACTCATAAAAATTGTCGTATTGGCATGCGCGGCCATCGCCGCCGCAGCGTCCGCCGGCGCCGCCATTGTGCTCATGGGTGTCAGGACATGACAAACCGCATCAAGACGCTCCGCAAATCCATGGGATACCGGCAGGAGGATCTTGCGGCTGCCCTGGGCGTCTCCAGACAGACGATTATCGCAATTGAGAACAACAAATACAACCCCACGCTTGAGCTGGCCATGAAGCTAGCCCGCTATCTGCATACAACCGTTGAGGACCTGTTTCAGCTGGAGGTGTGAACATGAGAGCGAAATTTCTTGCAATGGCGCCATACATCGCGGCACTGGGAATCGATTTTTATCTCCTTCCGCTTTTCGCAAAAGACACAGGGGCAGCCATTCTTCTGCTGCTGTGCATAATGCCCTCTGTCGCCTTTGTCACGGCTGCAGTCCACGGAGTCCGCAGCGGGTTTAACCCTCTGCTTCCCGTCGCGGCATTCCTCCTGTTCCTTCCCACGCTCTTCATCTACTACAATCTGTCGGCGTGGGTCTACGCCGTATTCTACGCCCTCACCGCCCTTGCAGGGCTCTGCATCGGAAGGGCCTTCCGGGGAAAAAGATGAACTGCCGGCGCGGGAATCCCCGTATCCCCGGGGAGCATCTCACGACATATCAATGCCATCTCATAGCCGCGGAATTGCCAACCCTGCATTTTTTTGATATGCTCACAGGGGATTGTTTGAACCCGGCCGGCGCCTGTCAGTGGGAGGCCCTATGCTGTCGGGCTCTCTTCCACTCGTCCGACAGAACCCGAGGTGATAACACCCATGATAACCCTTGCAGTTTGTGATGACGACCCCCTGATGATGCGCGAGCTCTCCGCCCGCCTCTCCGCCTATATGAATCAGCGGCCGTCTCTTGATTACCGCATCACGGAGTTTGCGGACGGGTCATCCCTGCTGGGGAGCGGCGGCAATTTTGATCTGATTTTTCTGGATATCCGGATGAACTGCCCCGACGGTATGGAGACCGCCCGGCAGCTGCGCCGGCAGGGAAACCGCAGCCTTTTGATTTTTGTCACCGTCCTGAGGGAATACGTATTCGACGCCTTTGCGGTACATGCCTTCGACTACCTGATAAAACCGCTGGATAACATCCGTTTTACACAGGTCATGGACCGGGCCCTCCGCGCTTTGGAACAGCAGCCGGAAAAACCCCTGCTGATACGGCAGGGAAATGCCTGCCAGGTAATCCCGCCGTCCCAAATCGTATACTGTGAAGTCCTGGGCCGGAAAATCTACCTCCACCGGCGGGACGGCGGAACCGTAGATTTTTACGGCAGGCTCCACACCCTGGAACAGCGCCTTGACAGCCGCTTTTTCCGGTGCCACAGAAGCTACCTGGTAAACCTGGACGACATCCGGGAATGCGGCTCGGGGCTGGCCGTGCTGTCCCAGGGCGGCCAGATCCCGGTGTCCAGGCTGCGTGAGCGGGATCTGGCCCAGGCGCTATTGTGCCGCATAAGAGAAAGGGATCTCTAAAATGGATCTTTCTAACCTGTCCCTCTCCTGTCTGGCCATTGTCGGACAGGGCCTCCTCCATATCCTCTTTATCAGCCGCTTGACCGGGAAAAAAGCGGGGATTCCCTGCACTGCGTTGTATCTCTCCCTGCTCTGCGCCATTTTCGCCCTCTCCGCCGCCATTCCCCTTGGAGGGCTTTTCTCCCTCTGCGCAGAAGTGCTGGCACTGTGGGCCGGCAGCCGCTTTGCGCTGAAAAGCCGCCCCGCCCCCTCCTGGGTATCCGCCCTTCTCGCCGTGTGCATCTCGCAGCTCTCTTCCGGAGTGGTCAGCTCCCTTGGCTCCCTCATCCTCCCTCCCGCGGTGGGAACGCCGCTGCTGTGCCCCCTGCTCCTGCTGTCGACTCTGGCCTCCCTGGGGCTATGCGGCTGCTGTTATCTCCTGGCGCTGCGCTGCCTGTCCCCGGATGAGAACTCCCTACAGCCGCACCCCTGGCTTCTTCTGCTGCCAGCCCTGTTCTTCTTCCTCGCCGATTTCTACATCCTTGAGACCGTGTATTGTTACAGCTCCTCAACTGCGGCGCCTGCGACGCACCTTCCCCTGCTGGCGCTCCAGTCTCTCGGTCTGGGGGTGCTTTTCTCCACGCTCTATGCCTACCGGCAGATCTGCCGCAGCTTTCAAACCCAGGCAACCCTCGCCTCCCTCGCCCAGGCGGCACGGGCCCAGAGGACGTATGCAGAGGAGGCGCAGCAGCGCTTTGAAAAAACCCGGGCCTTCCGCCATGATATCCAAAACCACCTTGCGGTGCTGGGCGGACTGCTCCGCGCCGGGCAGTCCGACGCAGCAAAGGCGTATCTGGAAAATCTGAACGCCGCCGCCGGCGCGCTCTCCTTCCCCTGCCAGACCGGCAATCCGGTGGTGGATGTACTTCTGGCGGAAAAGCTGGAGCTGGCCCAATCCCGTGGAATTGACGCCGCCGTCTCCCTCACCCTGCCCCGCCCCTGCGCAGTGGACGACTTTGACCTGTGCGTCATCTTTGCCAACGCGCTGGACAACGCAATCCACGCCTGTCCCCCCAACGGAACCATCCGGATCAGTGGAAAACACCAGGGCGGCATGTACCTGCTGTCATTTAAAAACACCTGTCCCGCCGGGCCGCTGCCGCCTATGGGAACGGGGATCTCCAACATCAAGGCCGCCGCCGAGAAATACCGCGGCGCCATATCAGTGGAAAAGGACGGGGCCGCCTTCCGCCTGGATGTGCTCTTCAACACGTCCCCGGAGGCGGCAAAAGCGTCCGACGCCCTCCCCTAAGACCGCAAATCACGGTTCTGCAGCTGCCCTGCAGTGGAAATCCAAACATAAAAACAGGTCGGGAAATCAGTTGATTTCCCGACCTGTCCCGTCAATCCCGCAAATCCGGCTTTTATAGCCACCGCAGTTGAAAAGAAGTAAATACTTCTTTTCAACCCTAGAGTCTGTTTTAAAACAGACTCTAGAACGCATATACACCCCAGGAGCCGTAAAACGGCCTGACGGTGGACTTCACAGGCAAAACACAGCACGTTTTATGTGCCGGCGGGCGATGCCCGCCTTGAAAATCAGAATACCGGTTTTCAAGTGTTTTAACCATATCATCCGCCGTTACAGTGCCGCAGCTGCCGCCTCATCTGCATCTGCACGTTTTTCGTCTCCGATGGCCCGGTATATCCTGGCCCGGTTGAGATATGCTTTTTTGTATTTCGGTTTCAATTCGATTACTTTGCTGAAATCCTCGATGGCCTCTTCATACTGTTTCAAATCGCCATAGGCCATGCCCCGGTTTATATAGTAATCCGTATCGCCGGGCTCCAGCGCAATCGCCTTTGTATAGTCTGCAATCGCATCTCCATACTTTTTCTGGGCGTCGTATACAAGCCCCCGGTTATTATAGGCATATGCATAATGCGGATCCTGTTTCAATGCCTGGCTGTAATCTTCAATCGCCCGGTCATACTGCTTCAATTTGTAATAGGCGTTTCCACGGTTATTATAGGCGTGGGCATAATTGGGATCCAGCTCCAGTGCCTGGTTATAATCCTCAATCGCCCGGCTATACTGCTTTAAATTGTAGTATACGTTTCCGCGGTTATTATAGGCAAACGCATAGTTGGGATTCAGCTCCAGAGCCCTGTTGTAATCCGCCAGGGCCTTTGTGTATTTTCTCTGTGTTTTATACACAATCCCCCGGTTATTATAGGCCACATCATAATCGGGATTCAGCTCAATCGCCCGGTCATAGTCCTTAATTGCCGCCTGGTAACGCTTCAGGTTTTTATATACCAGCCCCCGATAGATATATGCGGCTGCATTTCCGGGATCTTCTTCAATTGCCCTGGTGTACTCTCCAATCGCAGCCTCCCTGTCCCCCTTCTCCTCAAAGCTCTTGCCGCGGTGGATATAGTCCCAGGACGTCAGATCCTTTCTCCCCTCTCGTTCCGCCTCCTCAACCTTGTTCATCGGCTGGAGGACCTGCTTTATCTCCCCTCTCTCATTCAGCGCAATCCACTGCTCATTATACCGCCGGATGCGCCTGTTAAGCTCCTCCTTCAGCCGCTCCTCCGTGCGACCGGGCCGGATGGCGTCCTCATACAGGGTGTTTCCGATCTCCACCATCAGCGCGTCAAACCCGTCGATTGTAACCAGTGCCCCGTCCTTGTCCCTCACAAATTTCTGGATGTCCGCCTCCGGCAGCCGGGCCAAATCAGGCTTGCCGCGATAGCACCAGTACACGCCGTTGCGCAGAACGGTCTCCTTTTCCTTCAAAAATGCCATCAGGCTCCGGTCGCCGCCGGCGTAGCCGATTACAATGGGCGTATAGGTGTCAAAGGCATAGGAGAGCGCACTCCTCCACTCCTCTTTCAGCTTATGGGTGGTCTCCGGGCTGTTAAAGGGCTCATACAGCAGGCCGCGGTGCACCTTTGCGATAATTGGACGGCGGATATTCGCCTCGATATAGGCCGCCAGGGACTCGTGTCCCACCACCAGCGGCTTCTTATTTGTGTACAGGAACAGCGCGTCCTCCACCAGGCTGTCAAAATTGGTGGTGATGACCAGATTGTTCTGGTCGTCCTCCGTCAGCAACTTTGCCAGTGTATGGTATCCCAGGCTGGGCTCACACTGCTCCATAATCTTCTCAAGATAGCTGTATCCGTTCCGGGGGTTAACGTAAAACCGCAGCTTGTAGATATCAAAGTAGTATTTGCTGGCAAGCTGCCTGCCCGCCTCCTTCGCCTCCTCCCACGCGTCTTTGATCTCCGTAAAGTCGTGTTCAATTTTATTTTTGGCGTACAGGGCCTGGGCAACCCTCTGTGTCTCCTCCGCGTCCATCGCCGGCGTCCCGCGATCCTCCGCCCTCCCCATCAGGCAGTCCATCCACTGCATCTCCAGTGCATTTCCGGTGGGAATGCCGGATTCCACCGACGCGCCGGAACCCAAAATAAAGCAAAACCGCTCGCCGTTCCCGTTGGCCTCCTTCATCAGCTGGGAAAGACGCTTTGCAGAGAGGATTTTGTACTTTGGGAAATCCATCCCGACCACCGCCTTTTCTATTTATACATCCCATTTTATCCCAAATTTCGACATCCGTCAACACCGCATTTCCGCCGCAGACGCCCGGTCCCACGGATGGAAAACCGCCCCATCTCAAGAGTGGAGACCCGGAACACAGAAAATCAATCCCCTATGCCGTACCCGGAATATCTTATCTTTCCCCCCCCTTTGGCCGATATTGATATCAGCGGTATCATGCCATATGACTCACAGAAAGGGGGCGTCTAAGCATGGGTGAATTGGCAATCTCCAGAAACAGGGGGCCCGCTGTCAGATACCGGGCCGTCTTACACGCGGAAAAGCCGGCTGAAGGCACCCGGCGGCAGAGCGCGGCCAGGCCCGCAGCCTTCACCGTGTCAGAGACCCTGCGGCAGCTTTTGAACCGCGCCGGCCAGGCGGAGACCCATATGCGGGAAAACCGCCGGGCCCTCCGGACGGGTGAGAGCGCTCTGGCCGAGGTGCAGGACAGCCTCCGCCGCATGGCGGAGCTGGTTCAGAAGTCCATCGACGGAAAGGCCGATCCCCCTGCCCTTCAAGAGGAGCTGGACCAGCTGCGGGAAAAGATAAACCGGATTGCGAACAACGCCGTCATCGGAGATGTCCATCTCTTTTTGGACGGGGACGGCATTGCGGACAGCCTGGAACCTCTGCTCCACGTCTTCGAGGGGGAGGTCGCCGCCGGACAGGGGGCCCTCCAAACGCTCCCGGGCTGGCTGACGGCGGCAATTGCGCAAAACGCCTTCACTGCGGAAGAACTGCTGTCCGCCCTGGGGGTTCAGGGGACCGCCGGCGGGCCGGAGCTCCTGGCTGCCATTGTGGGCACCTCTCTGGAGAGCAGCGACGCCGCAGGCTATCTGGCGGCCCTGTACCTGGGAGCCGTCATTGCCGGCGGCGCCCTCTCCGGCACAGTCGATCCCGCAAGGGCGATAGAAGGACTGCGGCAGCTGCTGGAGAAAACGGCGGAGGGCATCCCTGCGGATCAGGCCGTTGAAACCCTGACAAACGGCACCTTCACCGGTATGGAGGATTTTCAGAGCCAGTTTATCGGCGGGATTGCCCCGGGCCTCCAGGAGTTTTTATCCGACCTGCTGTTATCCGGCGGCGTTTCCGCCCTTGTACCGGAGTCCCCTCTTCTGTCCCTCCTCGCCGAGGCCGGCAGCCTTGGCCCGGATCTGATAATGGGACTTCTGACAGCCCTGCAAAGCCCTTCGGCCTGCCAAAAAACCACGGCGGACACGGCGCTCCCCCTGCATGTCTCCGTTTTACAGCTGGGGAACGTACAGGTGGTGGGAGGGGATCTCTCCGGCGTAGCCCTCGACGCCTCCGCCAGCCAGCTGACCGTGGGCGGAACGGAGGATGTTGCCATCCTGGGCGGCGGGCAGAAGGCCCCGGCGATTCTGGTGATCGGCTCCGGAACAGTGACGCTCCAGAATGTAAATGCGCCTGCATTGGCCATCCACACCGCAGAGGCCCGCGTTTTCAATACCGGGGAGAGCACAGTGGACGAACTCCTGCTGCGGCAGGGCGCATCCCTCACCCTGGACGGCCGCGGGCCACTGCGCATCGGCGCCCTCCGCGCCAACCGTTCCAACGTCCTGCGTCTGACAGGCGGCGCGGCTATAATAGGGAAAGGCCGTAGCCCCTCCGAACTCCCGGCGATTTCCGTACTCCTGGACGGCCCCGCCCTCTTGTCGGCGCCGGTCGCCAGTGTCAGCAGTTCCGGAGGAAAACCGCTGGCCCCCCTTGATATCATCTGGAAAACGCTGCTGCCCGGCTGGAGCTCCATCACATCCATCGAGGTGGATGGCCGCCAGTCGAAAACAGCGCTTCTGAGCGGCACCCCCGCCCGGCTGTGGCTGGACCCCTCCCACGGCTCCCCCGCCCACACCCTGGTCATCCAGGGCAGGGATGGAGAAGGCCGTTTTAAGACCCGATATGCCTATCTGCACTGGAACCAGAATACCGGGGCGTTTGAGGAGATCTCCCTGTATCCCAACCCCTTTTCCGTCACCGGCGGCGAGCCCGGCCGGGACTGGGTGTACGAGGAGGCCTCCCACACCCTCTATATCCTCTCCGGCCGGGTGTGCACCGTCTCCGGCGGCAGCGGAACAGGGCCGAGCCGGGAGCCCTTCAGCGGCAGGATTGCCCTGGCGGACGGCATCGGCCCCATAGAACTGACCCTGGACGGCGTGGACTGCCGTGTCCCCTGCGGCAGGGCGTTCAGCCTGGGCCGGGAAAACAGGGTGACGCTGCTCCTGCAAAACGGAACAGACAATCTCTTTGAAAGCGGCGCCGGCTGCGCGGGAATCTCTCTCGGAGCAGGTACCTCCCTGCGGATTGACTGTGCCCTCTCCCGCCGCAGCAGCGGGGCAGCTGCCGGAACCCTCACTGCCGCCGGAGGAGACGGCGGCGCCGGAATCGGGCGGGACATGGACGGGGGGCGGGAGCAGACCAGCCGGATCGTCATCTGCGGCGGTGTAATCACAGCCTCAGGGGACGGCGGCGGCGCCGGGATCGGTGCGGGAAGACACGGGGCCATGGGGCCAATTACGGTGATTGGCGGCACTGTCACCGCCGCCGGCAGAACCCGAGGCGGCACCGGGATCGGCGGAGCTCTGGGTGCGCAGGCGGGGGACATCAGCATCCGCGGCGGAAGAATTTATGCAGAGGCCGCCCGCCACGCCGCCGCCATCGGCGCCGGAGTCCAGGGGGCCTGCGGCAATATCCTCATCACCGGAACCGCTCAAATCGTAAAGGCCGCAGGCGGCAGCCCTGATGCGGACATCGGCGCCTGTCCCTCCGGCGTCTGCGGAAAGGTACAGGTCTCCGGCGGCGCGGATATCGGATGCGCCAAGCTCAAAACATGGGCAGGCATATCCCTGCGGATGGGGGCGGACGTCGCGGCTCTGCCGCAGTTCCCCCTCTCCTCCGGGGCCTTGAAGCTGGATGGGCTGCGCGTGACCACCCGGGAATCCGCGGAGGCCTCCCTGCGGGCCGTTGACGCAGGCCGCAGCCAAGTTGCCCGCATTCAAACCGCATACGGCACGCTGTACAGCCGGCTGGAGCAGAGCCTCACCGGGCTCCGCCGTATCTGCCGGTATATCGATGCAGCAGGCGGCCCGGTGCGGGATACCGCCGCGGCAGGCGCCCTGCTGAAAAGCACGGCACACTCCATCCCCCTTCAATCCCGGCAGGCCATGGGCGCCCACGACGAGCAAAATACCGACTCCGTGCGGCAGCTGCTGGAGTAGCGCCGCCGGCCCTGCCGCCGCATTCGCCTGTAAAAAACCACGGTCCCGGGGAACGGCGTCTCATCGCCGCTCCCCGGGACCGCAGTTTTATCTCTCAGCTCAAGGGCAGCCGCACCCGAGGCGTTCAGGGCCTGCGCAACTGCACGGACTCCGTTGGAACCAGGCACCCGCCGCAGTGCCGCAGGTAAGGCTGATACTCCCGGTACATCCCGTCAATCATCAGTGGGATTTTCCAGGCGTCCCCACAGCGGAAACCGTCCACAAGCTCCCCATAGGGCTCCCGGGCGCCCTCCCGTTTTTTCATGTCCTCCGGCAGCTCCGGCCCGCTGCTGCTCCACACATGTTCCAGCAGCACCCGGAATTTCCTGTCAAAGACGTTTTTCGGCCGGAAGGGAACCGAACTCTCCACCATAATCAGGTATGCAGCCCTCAGCCAGCCCCGTCTGGCAGCCTGGACGCACTGGCCCGCAGCAGGGAGCAGGCCACGGTCTGCTCCGGCACTTCCGCCACCCGGCGGCCGCCGGTCCCGCGCCTCTCACTCCAACTGTGAGAGGTACCTCTCCGCCTGGACGGCGGCGATCGCCCCGTCCGCCGCCGCCGTAATCACCTGCCGCAGGCTCTTCGCCCGAATATCCCCGGCTGCAAATACGCCGGGAATGTCGGTTTTCATATCCGCATCCGTGACAAGATACCCCTCCTCCATCCGGAGCATCCCCTGAAACAGCCCGGAGTTGGGCCGCAGGCCGATAAACCCGAACAGGCCGAACAGCCCGTCCTCGTCCGCCGCATGCACCTGCGTCATCTCCCCCGTCTTTGTGTTCCGCACCGTCATGGAGGAGAGGACACCGTCTCCGCCCACGGAGACAACCACCGTATCCCACAGAAAATGCAGCTTCGGGGTCTGAAACGCCTTTTCCTGAATGGATTTCGCCGCCCTCAGCCGGTCCCGGCGGTGAATGACCGTCACCTTGCGGGCAAATTTCGTCAGGTACATCGCCTCTTCCACTGCGGCGTCCCCGCCGCCCACGACGTAGGCCTCCAGCCCCTGGAAAAACGGGGCGTCGCAGGTGGCGCAGAAGGAGATCCCCCTCCCCACATACTTCTCCTCGTTTTCGCACCCTATGGGCCGCGGGGAGGCGCCGGCCGCGATGATGAGCGTCCTTGCCAGATACGTCCCGCCGCGGCCCGTCAGCTCTTTCACATCGCCCTCCAGCTTTACGCGCTCAATGGTATCGCTCACCCGCTCCGCGCCGAATCTCCCGGCCTGCTCCGCCATCCGTGCAGACAGGCTCGCGCCCGTCTCCCCCTCCAGCTGCTGCCCCGGGTAATTCTCAATCTCGTTTGTAACGGCAATCTGCCCTCCGTCCTGCCCCCTCTCAATCAGCAGCGCGGACAGCCGGCTGCGGCCGGCGTAGATCCCGGCGGTCAGTCCGGCGGGCCCCGCGCCCAAAATAGCGACGTCGTAAATCATACCCATAGCGATACTCCTCTGATTTTCATCTGTCCCTGCCCCATCGGATGGGGTTCTGCGGATCATCCAGTAAATAATATACCAAATCCGGCGTGGATACAACCCGCAAACCCCCTGCTTTTTTACAGGTACCCCTCTTTGCGCAAAGGAACGGCGGGACGAATGCAGCAGGCATTGTCCCGCCGTTCCTTCAAATTGGCACAGCGCCAGCCCCATCAGCTCTTTTTAAACTTTGAATAGACATACCGCTTGACTCTTTCATAAGGAATGCTGTCAATGATGGATAAAATCTCTCTCTTGACCTTTTCAGCCTCCCGGCGCTTAGACAGCTGCCGGCAGCAGTCATAAATCTCGGCCAAAGTGTAGATTCTGCCAACACCATCCCGGACTTCACAATAAAGGGCCTCCGCCTCTTTATATATCTGATATGCCTGCGGAATCAATCCTTCCTCTCTCAATAAATCTCCCCGGGACTGCAGCAGATTTGCCAGACCCAGTTTATTCCGCTCCTCACGAAACAGTGGCTCCGCTCTATCGTATGCCGACTTTGCGCCATCTGCATCTCCCAGTCGGTGCAGCAGGTCGCCCTGGGACTGCAGTACATTCGCCAGACCAAGATTGTCCCGTTGCCCTCGGTATAGTCCTTCCGCCTCGTCGTATGCCGTCGCCGCGCCGTCCGCATCCCCCAGACGGCGCAGCAGGTCGCCCCGGGATTTCAGCACATTCGCCAGACCCAGATTGTCCCGTTCCCCCCGGTACAGCCCTTCTGCCTCGTCGTACGCCGACTTCGCACCATCCGCATCCCCCAGACGGCTCAGCAGGTCGCCCCGGGATTGCAGCACATTCGCCAGACCAAGATTGTTCCGTTCCCCTCGGTACAGCCCTTCCGCCTCGTCGTATGCCGTCGCCGCGCCGTCCGCATCCCCCAGACGGCGCAGCAGGTCGCCCCGGGATTGCAGCACATTCGCCAGACCAAGATTGTCCCGTTCCCCCCGGTACAGTCCTTCCGCCTCGTCGTATGCCGTCATCGCACCATCCACATCCCCCAGACGGCTCAGCAGGTCGCCCCGGGATTGCCGCACATTCGCCAGACCCAGATTGTCCCGTCCCCCTCGGTACAGCCTTTCCGCCCCATCGTACGCCGCCTTCGCGCCATCCACATTTCCCAATCGGCTCAGCAGATCGCCTCGGGATTGCAGCACACTCGCCAGCCCCAGATTGTCCCGTTCCCCTCGGTACAGCCCTTCCGCCTCGTCATATGCCGTCGCCGCGCCGTCCGCATCCCCCAGACGGCGCAGCAGATTGCCCCGGGATTGCAGCACATTCGCCAGACCCAGATTGTCCCGTTCCCCTCGGTACAGCTCTTCCGCCTCGTCGTACGCCGACTTCGCACCGTCCACATCCCCCAGATGGCGCAGCAGATCGCCGTAATCCTCAAGGATCCTCGGCAGAATATCGGCGGCCTGGCGCTGCCGGTAATAGCCGGCCAGCCTCTCCACAAGCTCCGCCGACTGTATGTGAAATTGGTAGTAATGCCTGACCCTTCTCACAATGTTATCCAAATCACGGCGGGCCTGTATGGAATCGTACTGCATGAGCTGTTCCATAATGTGGAATATCTGCGGCAGCAGTTCAAGTACCCTGTGATGTACCGCTAAACGGTTTTCCGCCCCATATTTGCAGGCAGAATCCAAAAGCCCCCTGATATACCCCGCCCACCTGGAGAGGCAGACCTCGTGCACCGAATCTCCCGGTTCAACCAGACGGCAAAACTGTTTTTTCAGGGGCAGCAGCATAGCCACCCCCTCCCGGTCCCGGGTGACATAGACCAGGTTTGCATTGAGCAGCATGCCCAGACCCTCCCGCCAATTGTCCTCCGGGTCGTCCCCCCGCAGCTCCCGGAAGACATCATTGGGAATGGCCCGGAGGCTGTAATACTCCAGTCCCCACTGGATCACGGCCTCCCTGCTGCCCCGGACCGCCTCCCAGGACATCCGCAGCGCAATCTCCAGGCTCGTATGTGTTTTATGGACCCCTGCGCCGTCCTGCCCCGCGCTCTCCCAGCGGCTGAGGAGGTCCCGCAGGCTTACCTCCCTGCGGGCCTGGGTCGCGGTCAGAACAATGGCCAGCGGATGCCCCTCCAGCTGGCGGATCAGCCCGCGGAAGGCCTCCTGCTCCGAGGGCGCAATCTCCCGGCTCAAAATACCCTGAAACAGCCTGACGCTGTCAAGGGCGGCAAACTGCGCCTCCGGCAGGCTGTCTGCCCCCGGGCAGCCGCCGTCCAGAGGGCCCGCATGGAAACAGCAGCTGCCCAGGGCCGGCGGAATTGCCTCGCGGCTGGATACCAGGATGCGGAACCCCCGGAGGCAGAGCGCCCGCATCCACTGCACCAGACGCGCTCTTTCCTCCGGATCCCTCAGCCCGTACCAGACGTCCTCCCAGTTGTCAAAGTAGAGCAGGCGGGGCGCGTTGTCCTCTGCCCCGGCAGGATACCTCTCCTCCAGCTTTTCCAGGAGGCGGGCGGGTACATCCGCAATACCGATCTGGTTTGACACCGGCACCTCCGCCCCCACAGTCACCGCGTCAAAAAACGCCGACAGGCTGGAGACACCCGTAATATCCACATATGGCATCCGCAGCGTGGGGTGCTTCCTCCGCAAAAGGGCGTAGACCGCCTTGCATATCTCGGTTTTCCCGATGCCGGCGGGCCCGTCCACCCAGACACACCGGGGCTCCCCCTCCGTGAGGGCGGCGGCAATGCGGCGGACGTCCTCTTCCCGCCCCAGCAGCCGGTGCAGAGGCGCATAGCGGACGTCGCCGCCGGTCGGCGCGGGGGAATGGGGACAGACGTCCTCCTCCAGCCTGGCAAAAAACGCCGCAAGCGCCTCCTCGTGCATCCCCTGGGGATACCAGATCACACTGACGTTCATACTGCCCACCAGGGCCTTCCGCCGCTCCTGCAGCGCCTTTACAAGCCTTCCGTCAGGCCCTCTCAGGATGGGACGGAATTGGTCGGCGCTGTTGCGTGTCTCCTTTGGCAGCGGCAGCAGCGCAAATTGCCGGTGATTGCGGGAACAGCCCTTGATTACGGCGCAGGTACGGTCGGCCCCCAGGCTGCAGCCGAGGAACAGCACCGGGTTGCGCCCGAGGATCTCCCCCAGGAATTTCGGCATGGGGAGATCCATGTCCGGCCGGGCCGGATCGCCCCCATATACGCCGTTATAGGCCTCCTCTGTCAGGACAAGGTGCTCCGGATCCTCAATGTCCCCGTGCATCTTGACAAGGACGGGCGCGTTTTCGTGCAGTGCCCTTTTCAGCTTATCGCTCTGGAAATCATCGGAGGGAATCACTGTATCCGGAGCGGCCATATGCCCTTTCTCAAACAGGTACTCAACGGCCCGGTCAAAATTGGTGGTCACAATGGGCCCGCCGAACAGCCGCGGCAGCGCTCCCAGGTAGGCCGGGCACTTCTCGGCGTTCTCAGCGAGTAAGGCCGGGCGGAAAATCCGCTGGAGGATCCTCTGCAATCCGTTTCGGGTCGCCTCCTCCTCCAAAAGCGATGCGGCGGCCTCGTACTCACCCCGGCCAAGGAGCTCCTCCACCTCCCGTTTTATACCGTAGTGTTCGCCCTGCTCCCGCAGCATCTCGCCCCAGAGCGGGTAGGCCCAGCGGGAAACGCCGGCCCCAACAAACGGGGTGACGTCTCGGCTCTGTACCAGCGGCAGCAGCTGGTCATAGACAACCCGGTTATTCTCCTCCTCGCTGATAAAATAACAGTCCATGAGCTGTTCAAACGTCATTGCGCTTCCCCCCATCTCTAAAATTTGAAAATATATCCAATTGAATTATACAAATTGCCCCGACAAAATGCAACTGTTTTCGACCGCAGCGCCTGCGCTGTCTTTCGACATCCACAGCGTCCCCCTCCGTCCGCATCCCCTTGCCGCGACATGCCGGAGCACCGGAGGGCCTAAGGCCCTCCGGTGCTCCGCGCCGACGGCAGCCATTCACTTCCGGTCAAAAGGGCAGCGGCTGTGCCGGCTGCATAATAAAGTACAAACGCCTCACAGAACGTCTGCGGAGCTGTAAAATTTCCCCAGGTATTCCTCCACATCCCGCCTTGTCCCCCGGAAGGGACCCGGCGTCTCCATCTTCAGGGAGACCAGCGCCGTGCAGTACAGCAGCGCCTCCGCAGCGTCCGCCCGCCGGCGCTCCGTGATATACCCGGCAAAGGCGGTATCCCCCCGCCCGGTGCGGCCGGAGAGATTCCGCGCCTTGATGGGGCAGGTATGGACATTGCTCCCGTCATAGGCCAGCACTTCGGTATTGTGCGTGATCAAAACCTCCTTCGCCCCCCAGCTGTGAAGCAGCTTCGCCGCCTCCGCCCGGTCGGTGAGCCCGGTGAGAATCTCCGCCTCCGCCGCATCGGTCTTCAGGTAGTCGATACAGGGCAGATACTCCCGCTTCTCCGCCCAGTCGTGAAAGGCCATGGTTCTGTCGGCCTCCACATGGCGCAGCAGGCATTGGACATCCACCGCCACCTTTCCGCGCTTTGCCGCCGCCGCAAACAGGGAGCCGTCAAAATCCCCGCAGACCAGGCCGGCAAAATGGTAGATCCCCGCCTCAACATCCGGCAGCTCCTCAAAGCGGAAGGGGTCGCACACGCCTATGGAGGTACAGGCGCGCTTCTCCTTGTCCGCGGTAAAATACTGATTGCGGATGGCGCAGGTGGCCGCCGACGGCTTCCAGTAAATGTCGGCCCCGGAGCCCCGGAACCGCTCCTCCACGTCGGCGTCGGCGGGATTCAGCTTTGTAAAGACCGCCGTCCGGTTTCCGCTTCTCGCCGCCGCGAAGCCGGAGGCCACCACCGCGCCCCCCACCTCTCTGCGCGCGTTGCCCTGATAGTCGATATTGTGGTCCAGGGACACCGGACCGATCACCAGAACGTCATATTTTTTTCCCATATTCCGCCTCCAAAAGAAATTCAAAGCACGGGAGACGGCGACCGCCCCCCGTGCTTTCCAGGCCTTCCGTTATTTCAGCACCCGCACACAGCGGTCAATCAGGGTCATGTGGACCTGATCTCCCACATCAAACCGACGGCTCAGCTGGGGGTTGTAGACCTCCACAATGACGGGCTTCTCCCCCAGCATGACCTCGTACTCCACCTTGGCCCCATAGTAGGTGGCCCGGGAGACAACGCCGGGCAGGGGGCCCTCCCCGTCGGAGAGCTGGATGGACTCCGGCCGGACCGTCAGGCAGCAGGGGCCGCCCTCCTCCACGCCCTCCATCTTCCCCGGGACGGGGACGGAGAAGGTGTGGCCGCCGATCTCCACCAGGGCGGCCTCGCCGTCCCGGCCCCGGAAGGTACCGTCGATGAAGTTGGCCTTGCCGATGAAATTGGCCACAAAGCGGCTGTTGGGCTGCTCGTAGATCTCCGTGGGAGAGCCCTGCTGGCAGATGACGCCGTCCTTCATGATGACCACCCGGTCGGAGATGGCCATGGCCTCCGACTGGTCGTGGGTGACGTACAGCGAGGTGATGCCCAGCCGCTTCTGGAGGGCCCGCAGCTCGTCCCGCATACTCTCCCGCAGCTTGGCGTCCAGGTTGCTGAGGGGCTCGTCAAACAGCAGCACGCTGGGCTCGATGACCACGGCCCGGGCCAGGGCCACCCGCTGCTGCTGGCCGCCGGAGAGCTGGTTGGGGAACCGCTTTTCCATGCCGGCCAGCTGCATCAGCTCCACCACGTCGTTGGTGCGGCGGATGATCTCGTCCTGGGGGCGCTTCGCCACCCGCAGGCCGTAGGCGATGTTCTCCCAGATGTTCATGTGGGGGAACAGGGCGTAGCTCTGGAACACCATGGAGATGCCCCGCTTGTTGGGGGGCACCTTGGCCACGTCCCGCTCACCGATGAACACATTGCCGCTGCTGGGGTACTCAAAGCCGGAGATCATCCGCAGCGTGGTGGTCTTGCCGCAGCCAGAGGGACCCAGCAGCGTCACCATCTCGCCGTCCTGGATCTCCAGGTTGATGCTGTCCACGGCGACAAAGTCCTTGCCGGTGTCCGGCTGCTGGAAGATCTTTGTGACGTCCTTCAAAATCACGCTGGAGCTCTTTTTGTTAAAGGCCAGCTTCTCATTCTGATTGCTCATTTCGTTCCCTCCGTTTTCTCTGACCTGGCCTGGGGCACCCTGGACCGGGGCGCCAGCAGCAGGTTGATCACGCCGTTGAAGATGCCGATGAACACCAGCAGGATCACCACCATCATGGTGACGAAGGCGGCGGCCTGGCTGTACTTCGCCTGGTCGAACAGGGAGTATATCTTGCTGGTCACCAGGTTCCACCGGGCGGACACCAGGAAGATCACCGCGCTGACGGCGGTGATGGCCTTGGTAAAGGAGTACACGATGCCGGAGAAAAAGGCGTTGCGCAGCATGGGCAGCGTGATGCGCCGGAAGGAGTACCCGGTGTCCGCCCCCAGGATGGTGGACGCCTCCTCAATGGAGTTGTCGATCTGCAGCAGCGTGGTGGTGCCGGATTCGATGGCCACCGGCATATTGCGGAAGGTAAACACGATCACCAGGATCACGGCGGTGCCGGTGAGAACCAGGGGCTTGGTGTTGAAGGCCAGCACGTAGCTGATGCCCAGCACCGTGCCGGGGACCGCGAACATCAGCACGGAGGAGACCTCGATGAACCGCTTGCCGTAATAGCTGCGCTTGGCGGTGATGTAGGCGATGACCATGCCGAAGAGTCCGCCCACCAGGGCGGAGATCAGCCCCAGGACCATGGAGTTTTTCAGGCTGTCCCAGCCGTAGGCCAGGGCCTTTTTGTACTGGTCCAGGGTCAGTGTGTAGTCGTAGCCCCAGGTCCGGATGAAGGAGCCGTAGATCACGCTGCCGTACAGCAGGATGATCACCGCCGCCACAGCCAGGCAGAAGGCGAACAGGGGCCACTTGATATGGGGCTCGTCAATGAGCTTCCGGGCCTGGGTGGGCTTGCCGGTGACGGTGACGAAGCTCTTCTTCCCCACCCAGTATTTATTGAAGAGATATGCCGCCACCGCGGGAAGGAGCAGCAGTAGGGCCAGCACGGAGCCCTTTTGCATATCGTAGCTTCCGGTGATAATCTGGTAGACCTCAATGGACAGCGTGGAGAACTCGCCGCCGATGGTGGCGGGGTTGGAGAAGTCCTCCAAAGACTGGATGAACACCAGCAGGCAGCCGGAGATGATCCCCGGCAGGGACAGCGGGAAGGTCACGGTCCAGAAGGTGTGCCAACGGCTGGCGCCCATGTTGCAGGCGGCGTCCTCCACGGAGGCGTCGATGCTGGAGAGAATGCCGGAGAGGGTCAGGTAGGCCACCGGAAAAAAGCTGATGACCTGGACCACGATCAGGCTGCCCATGCCGTAGACGTTGTTGCCGGTGATGCCCAGCAGGGTCTTTGTGATAAAGCCCTGTTTGCCGAAGAGGAAGATGATGGACAATGACAGAATGAACGGCGGGGACAGGATCGGCAGCGTGGCGATGGTCTTCAAAAACCGCTTTCCGGGGACATTGGTGCGGGTGATGGTGTAGGCGAATACGTACCCGATAAAGGTGGAGATGACCGCCACCACCAGCCCCAGCAGCATGGTGCGGCCGAACACCTGTAAGTAGCGGGAGGTGGAGAGAATCGCCCCCAGGTTCGCCAGGGAGAAATTGCCCTCCGCGTCGGTGAGGCTGAAAATCAGGATCTTGAGCAGGGGATAGATAACGAACAGAAGAAGCAGCAGGACGGTGAGGACCACCGCCGCCAGCAGAATGGGCTGGCGCAGGATCATCCTGGTCTCGTTCAGCTTCTTCACCCGGGCGGCGCTTTTGCCGCCTGTGCCGGCGGAATTTGCCATAGTTGGGTCCCTCCTGTGCGGTTTATGGGATGGGGTCTCCTCCCCCGCGGGAGAGGAGACCCCCTGTCTGCGGCAGGCGGGCTGCCTGGCCGCCGCTTACTCCTTGGGGGCGCTGGCGATCTTCTCCTCGAACTGGTTGCAGTAGTCGCTCTTGGCGCCGGCGGCCCAGACGGCGTCATAGTCGATGACCTCCACCTGGTCCAGGGTCACAAGGCCGTCGGCCACGGCGGCCTTGGTGTTGGTGGGCACGCGGAAGGAGCTGTTTTCAGCGTACAGGCCCTGGCCCTTCTCGGAGCACATCCAGTCGATGAACAGCTTGGCGTTCTCCTGCTCCTCGGCCTTGCCGCCCTTGATCAGCGCGGTGGCGCCCACCTCGTAGCCGGTGCCGTCAGAGGGGAAGGACAGCTCGATGGGGTAGCCCTCGGCGGTGGGCTGGAGGCCGTCGTGGGAGAAGGTCAGCGCGATGGCGGCCTCGCCCATGGCCACGGCGTTGGGGGCCGCGGCGCCGGACTTGGTGTACTGGGACATATTGTTGTTCAGCTTGCCCAGATACTCCCAGACCTGGTCGTCGCCCTTGAGCTGCACCAGGGTGGCCAGCACGGTGTAGGCGGTGCCGGAGGTGGCGGGGTGGGCCATGATGATCTCGCCCTTATAGGCCGGGTCCAGCAGGTCCTCCCAGCTGGCGGGGTAGGAAAGGCCCTTGTCGGCGAACCACTCCTTGTTGCAGGCGAAGGCGATGCAGCCCACATAGATGGGGTTCCAGGTGCCGGTGGGGTCGATATAGGACGCGGGGGTGTTGGCCAGCTCGGAGGACTGGTAGGGCTCCAGCAGGCCCTTCTCCACGGCGGCGATGTAGTTGTCCGTAGAGCCGCCGAACATCAGCGTGGCCTGGGGATTCTCCTTCTCGGCCTCCACGCGGGTCAGCATCTCGCCGGCAGAGAGGCGGATGTAGTTGACCTTGATGCCGGTCTCCTTCTCAAACTCGTTGAAATAGTAGACCACCTCCGCCTCGGGGAAGGCGGTGTAGACGGTGAGCTCCTTGCTGCCGGAGGGAGCCGCGGGCTCCGCGGCATTGGACCCGCCGTTATCGGCCGGGGGCTGCTGCTCCGTCTTTCCGCCGCTGCCGCAGGCCGTCAGCGCCAGCAGCATCACGGCGGTCAGGAGCGTTGCAAGAACGCGCTTGGTAGACTTCTTCATAATCGTTTCTCCTTTTCATTCAATGTGGTTGTATGTGTACCCATGCCTCCGCATGGAGGGGTTCCATCCAGCCGGCACATGGCCCAGACCGCGTTGTGGTCGGACAGCTCCGCGCCGGCAAAGGACGCCAGGGCCGAGCCGGGACGGGCATAGGCGAAATCCTCCCGGGCCGTGGAGACCATGCGGCTCTCCTCCGCCGATGCGCCTTTCAGCAGGATCCAGTCCAGCCGCAGGGGCAGAAAATCCCCCCCCGGCAGGGGCTTGCGCCTGGTCAGCCTCGGCTCGCCGGGCACAATCCGGTATCCTGCCTCCGCCGCCATGGGCAGCAGCGCCTCAAACTGAAACACATCCTCCAGGCATCGGCGGCGCAGCGCAGGGTTTCCGGCGATGTCCCCGATATCCTCCTTGTCCCGGCCGTCGAATGTGTTGGTGTTCAGGTCGCCGCCCAGAATCAGCGGCATATCCGGCAGCTCTTCCTCCGCTGCTCTGAGAACCGTCTCCATCTGCCGCCGGCGGCCCTCGCCGTGGGTGCGGTTCTCCAGGTGGATGGACACAGCCCCCAGGGGCCGCCCCCCCACGTCCAGTTCTGCAAACACCGCCACCCGGCCGCCGATGCGCCTCTGCCGGTCAAAATACCAGTTGTACTCCTCCGGCAGGCGGATGACCCCCGCCCGGCGGATGGGCCAGCGGGAGAACACGGCGTTGCCGTGAAACCCCTTCTCGTTTTCATCGTTCACCAGCTCAATAAACTCCAGCCCCCAGGCATAGTTCAGGCCAAAGGCCTCCGCCAGCTCCCGGGCGGTGTTTTTGTTGCCGGACCGGGCGCAGCCGTCGTCCAGCTCATTGGCCAGAATCAGGTCAAAGGGCTGGATATCCGGGCAGTCCCGCAGGAAGTCCTGAATCTCCGCCAGATGGACGCCCCGCTCCATGTTGAACATCAGCACCCCCAGGGACTCCGGGACCCTCTCCGGCGGGGCCGTGAAATTGTCCGTCTCCGCCGTCCCGAACTGGGGAATCCGGGCCATAACCTCCTCCTGGGAGTGCTGCTCCAGCAGCAGCCCCAGGGCCCTGCGCTCTTCCAACGGGATTTTCCGCATGACGTTCACTCCTGTTCCTCTCTTTTCCGGCAGGTGGAGCGGATAATCAGCTCCGGCTGGAGGATGTCCGCCGTCTGCCTGTTCTCGCCGCCGATCTTCTCCAGCAATCGCTCCACCGCCAGTCTCCCCGCCGTGAATTTTCTCTGGGAGACGGTGGTCAGGCCCATCTGGGGCAGGCCCCCGAAGGCCATGTTGTCAAATCCGACAATGGAGAAATCCTCCGGCGCCTGCAGGCCGCAGGCCTCCGCCGCATCCAGAATCCTGACGGCAGCCATGTCGGAATAGGCGATAAAGGCGTCGGGAATCTCCCCGCTCCGGAAAATCTCCATGGCCTGCGTGCCGCACCAGGAGATGTGCCCGCTCTCCTCCCCGTGCCAGGTGAGTTCCCGGCAGGCCAGCCCGTTCAGCGCCATAGAGCGATGGTATCCGGCCAGCCGCTGCTCCAGAACCCGGGAGCCCTGCCGCCCGCCCAGGAATACAATCCGCCGATGGCCCAGAAGCTGCAGGTACTGCGCCGCCTCATATGCGCCCCGCGCATTGTCCGCCTCCACATAGCTGCAATCCGGGCCGTGGTTGCCGCCCAGGTATACGCAGGGCGTATTCCCCAGCAGGGCGCCGTGCCGCTCCTGGGATTCCGGCGAGCAGGCGGTAATCAGCATCCCATCCACCCTGTGGGACAGCAGCTGATCCACAGCCTCCAGCTCGTAGGCCGGCTGGTAGAGCGTGTTGGTCAATATCACCCGGTATCCCCGCTCCGCCGCGCAGCCCTCCATCGCCGTGCAGAGAGCGGAAAAATACGGATTGGAGATATCCGGTATAATAATCCCAATTGTATAGGTCTCGTGCCCCGAGAGGCCCTTGGCCGTGATATCCGGGACATAGTTCAGCGCCGCACACGCATCTTGAACTGCCCGTTTCGTCTCCGGGCTGATTGCCGGGTGGTCGTTCAGTGCCCGGGAGACCGTAGAGGGGCTTACGCCCGCCAGGGCCGCCACATCCCGGACCGTCACCCGCTTCATACCGCCGTTCCTCTCCATAACCTCTCTGCACTCTCATTACAAAATGCCCAGCGTGGCAGACTAAATGCAACCGTTTTCTGCTATTAAAATACCATACAAATCAGGCCGCCGTCAACGAGGAAAACCACTTTCTGCAATTGTCCCAAAAAGTCACAGTCGCATTTGTGCAAAATACCCCCAGAAAAACCGTTGCTTTTTTGTATATTCTCACCTATAATGTTGACTGCGCATAGAATCCCCTGCATATCCCTCTCCCATGGACACCTGCCGCAGAAACAGTTTCCGCGGCATGCCCAGTCCGAATTTTTGCATCTGTGCAACCGTTTAACAGAGGAGGGCGTCTCTTATGGGCTCCGTCACCATCAAGGATATTGCAAAGCTGGCCGGCGTCTCCTGCGCCACGGTCTCCCGCGTCCTGAACGGCACACCCTCCGTAACGCCCGAGCTCCGCGACCGGATCCTCGCCCTGTGCCGCCAGCACGGGTACCGCAGGAACCTGCTGGCGCGGGGGCTCAGCGCCGGAAAGACCAACCTGGTGGGGTGCATCCTCTCCGATCTGGACAACCCCCTCTTTGCTGACATGGCTCTCGCCCTGGAGCGGTTTCTCCGTCTGCGGGGCTACCACCTCTTCCTCTGCCGCGGGCGGGTGGAGGCAGGCGGCATCGGGCAGCTGTTTGAATTTCTCATCGGGCACCGGGTGGACGGCATCATCCTGGCAAGCTCCTCCAGGCAGGCGCCGGAGCTGATCCGCCGGTATGCGGGGTACATCCCCATTGTCCTGCAGGGGGGGCTGGACGGCTCCCAGCCGGATCTCTCCGTCCCCTCCGTCTACGTGGACAGCGAGGCCGGCGGGCGGATGGCCGCCGAATACCTCTGCCGCCTGGGTCACACCCGCGTGGCATATCTGGGCGCCCGTGAGAACAATTACTCCCACCTCTCCCGGCAGCGGGGATTCAGCGACGCCGCCCGGCAGCTGGGCATGTCCGTCCGGACCTTTGTAAACGACACCTACTCCTCCACAATCGACGTGGGATACCGTCTGGCCAGGCGCTTTTTCCTGGATCCCTTCCGGGAGACGGCCCTCTTCGCCTCCTGCGATACAATCGCCCTGGGCGCCATGTCCGCCGCCCGGGAATTTCACATCTCCATCCCCGGCGACGTCTCCCTGCTGGGCTTTGACAACATCATCTACTCCGGGTTTCCCCATATCCGTCTGACCACCCTGGACCATCAGGCCAGGCAGGTGGTCGAAACCGCCGCAGACCTCCTCCTGGCACAGATTGAACACCCGGAGGCGGCCTGCCCCCAGCCGGTTATGATCCCGCCCGTCCTGGTCCGGCGCTCCACCTGCGCGGCGCTGCGCTGACCGTCAGAAAAGGGATAAAAGCCGCGGGCCGGATTTTTCCGGCCCGCGGCTTTTATCCCTTTTTCTCTCAGCAGTGCCCGTGGTGTCCGTGGTGCCCGTATGTCTCCCGGACGGTGCTGCCCTGGCAGCTCCCGTCGCAGAAACCGCACTCGTGGCTGTCGCCGCAGTACACCGTTCCGTCGTGGCTGTGGCGGCCGGCAAGCGTGCAGCCCTCCACCGCGCAGAGAGCGCGGCATGTCCCGTCACAGACGCCGCTCTCATGGGCATAGCCGCAGTAAGTCGTCCCGTCATGGGTATGGCGGCCGGCAAGCGTGCAGTCCTCCACAGAGCACACCGGGCAGCTGTCGGCCCGGACAGCTCTCCGGCCATGGCACCCGTGGGCAGCGGCGGAAACCGACAGCGCGGCAAGCATCACAACGGCCAGAAATCCGGCGGCAAAACGCCTCTTGTACATGGGAATACAACCTCCTCATTTTGCTCCTGTTGTTCCCGCAGTGGGATACGCCCCGATTATAGCACAGCTCACACCGCTCCGCAAGACCTCTCCCCGCCATTTCCCCGGGGAATATCCGGTTTTTTCCACATCCGGTTCAGGAGGCGGCCCCCTGCCGCTGGTACTCGAAGAACACAAGGCTGCCGTTCACCAAAACGGCTCCCGCCTCCCCCTGCCCGACGGAGATGCTCACACTGTCCAGCAGGCAGCGGTAATCACTGTCGCACAGCTGCCGGAGGATCTCCCTGGCGGCCTCGTAGCTGCCGCTGGTAAAGCTCATGGAGATGGTCCGGCGCACAACGGATTCCGACGTGTCCACCGTGCCGAAGGACAGGCTGTAATCCTCCGCCCCTGACAAAATAGTGTTCAATTCAAACATCACCGGCTGCAAATTGTCATAGTCTGCAATCCTCAGCGGCTCCGTATCCCCGGCGAAGAGCTCCTCCAGCTCCCGCTCCATGCGGCGCTTCTCCTCCAGCCGGAGCTGCGCCGCCTCCGTCTGCACCCGGCAGAGCTCCGCATCCTGCCTGGCAATGTCCCGCCGGGTGGTCATGGGCATGCGGAACAGCATAATATACCCGCTGACCAGGGCAATTACCGCCAGCAGGCCCAGCAGGATCCACTCCCGGGCCGTCAGTTTCCTGCTCATTCCCCGCTCCCCTCCTTTTGCAGCTGGATGAGGACGCTGGCCTGCACCAGCGCGCCGGCGCCCTCCGTGGTGGAGGCCGTGTTGACCTTGGTGCCCGCCACGATGGGGGACGATTCCAGTGTCCGGACAATCTGGGCCGTCTCCGCCAGGGTGACGCCGGAGAACTGGAGCTGCACCGTATCGCCGCCGATGGAGACCGTATTCATCTCCGCCTGGCTGCCCAGGGCGCCGTCCAGCAGGGCCAGCACCTCCATGCGGTCAATTGTGGCCTGCTCCTCCTCCGTGGCGGAGTAGAGGCTGTAGCGCTCCCGCACCTCTCCGTAGTCCGCCAGCTCCAGCATCACGCCCTCCAGCCGGGCCTGCTCCGTGGCGGCGATCTGCTCCGCCTCCCGGGTCTCCGCCCACAGGTCGTACACCGTCACTTTGGCAAGTCCCAGCAGGCACGTCAGCGCAAACAGGATGTACAGTGCGGCGGTGGCGGGCTTTGTGGTGCGGTCCGGCTTGTAATAGAGGTTCATGGACCGCTTGACCGGGTAGTCCGCTTTTCGTCTGCTCATCTCGTCCCTCCCATGGCCGCTCCTGCGGCGAATACGCCGGCTGCCGCATCTCCCTCCGCGCCGGGCATCAGAGCCCCCGCGTCCAGCAGGGGCAGCCCCACGGTGCTCTCAATCGACTGCCGCAGGGGGGAGAGCGCCGTGCCGCCCCCCACCAAGTAAATGCCCTCCAGATTGCTGGACCGGTATGTAAACTGGTAGAAATTCACCACCTTGAGAATCTCCACCGCAATCCGCTCGCACACGTCCGCCACAGCGGGAAGCGCCTGCACATTCTGGAAGTTGGTGGTCTTATAGGTGTTGGAGAGGAAGGCGTCCACCCCCAGCTCATCCGCCACCGCCAGATCCAGGTTCCGCCCTCCCAGGGCAATCTGCCGCGTGGCCTGCACCCGGTCCCGCCAGACCACCGTAATCCGGGTGTTCTGGTGTCCCAGATCCACAAAGCAGAACTCCTCCGCCTCCCCTCTCCGGGCCTGAACCAGCTGGATCAGCGCCATCTCCTGGGGCAGAACCGTCCGCAGCCGGAGGCCCGCCTGGGAGAAAATCCGGGCGTACTCCGCCAGGGTCTGCTTTGCCGCCGCAGCCGCCATCATGGAGATGCCCTCCTCGTCCCCGGCGGTCTCGCACACGGCGTAGTCGCAGTAGTACTGGTCCGCCACGCCCTGGATAAAATCGGTGAACTCATAGGGCAGGTTCATCAAAAGCTGCTCCGTGGTCATCCGGGGCATCGTCACCATCCGGCAGATCACCTGGCTGGGGGGCAGCACCAGGGCCGCCCCGCCCCGGGGCAGCTTCAGGTCCTTTTTCACCTGCCGCAGGAACTGGGCAAAGACGTGGGGCAGGGCAATGCCGCTGCTGTCCACCAGGTTCTCCGGCAGGGGCACCTCCTCCAGCCGGATGGTCCCGCCCTGCAAAACCGCCACCTTCATACTGCTGCTCCCAATGTCGAAGCCCAGCCGTGTATTTCCCATCGTTCCCTCTCCTTTTCTCTGCTCAAAACAGGCCGAAATACCACTGGATCACCGGCCCGCCGAAACACGCCGTCATCACCGCCCCCGCTGCGAGAAACGGGCCGAAGGGCACCGCCGCCCCCTGCCGCCGTCCTGCCGCAGCCGCCCACAGCAGCCCCAGCAGGCACGCCGCCAGCAGGGCGAGCAGCAGCTCCGCCCAGCCCAGGTACAGCGCCAGGGCAAACAGCAGCTTGACGTCGCCGCCGCCCATCACCTCCCGGCCCAGCAGCCGCTCCGCCGCCAGCACCAGCCCCAGCAGGCACGCGGGAAGGGCGCAGGCTGCGGCAATCCCCAGGGCCGTCTCCCCCGGGGGCTCCCTCAGCAGGGCCAGCCACAGCAGGCGGTTGGCGGCCAGCGCCAGCAGCAGCCTGTCCGGAATCACCCGCTTTGCCGCGTCCGTCAGGCTGAGGGCCAGCAGCAGCCCGGCCCAGATGAGCCACTGCCCCAGCGCCGGCCGGGGCCCGAACCGCAGCCCCAGGCAGAGGAACATCCCTGCCCCCGCCAGCTCCGCCAGCAGGCATTCCGCCGGGATCCTTCCGCCGCAGAAGCGGCACCGCCCCCTCCGAAAGAGGAAGCTGAACACCGGCACCAGGTCCCGGGCCCCCAGGACATGGCCGCAGGAGGCGCACCGGGAGCGGCCCCTGTGCCACGGCTCCCCGGCGGCCCAGCGGGAGACGGCGCAGTCCAGAAAGCTCCCCAGCACCGCGCCCAGGACGGTGAGCCACAGGCAGACGTATGCCGTTATTACCATATTCTCATCCGTCGGCACGCCTGTCAACTCCTTTTCCCGGAAGCGGATTTGTGGATACGCTGAAGGGAGACCTCAGCGGCTTCCGGAGCCGCCGGGGCACCGGCGAGCATCGTCTTGTCTACCGCGTCGCCGAAAACGTCATCGAGATATACTCCTGTAAGGGTCACTACGACCGGAATTTCTGACCCGCCGGCCTCCGCTGGGGTCCGGTTTTTGTTGGGTGGATACAGGGTGCGTAAGGGCTTAGGTGGCAGATGCCCTCCGAAGAGCAGAACCCTCCAGCCCCCTTATGGGGGGCTTTTTTCGTCCCCGCTCAGCTATTCAACGCCTTGCTGCACAGGTTGAAATTTCCAAATGGTGGCCTGGTCGCCGGGATCGCCGAAGTCCATAGCATCTCAACCTCGCCATTTTTATAAATCCATACGAGCAGAAATCGATCCTCGTGGTGGTGTTTGCTGCACTTACCGTATTTCGGAAGAACCGTACTTCCATCCATTCCATTGGTGTCCAGCAGTTTGCCGTTTTCCGCATCATAAACGTAATACTTTCTCGTGGTAACACTTGTGTCGTCATCTGGAATGATTTTCTTGCCGGGGGCATATTCGCTGTCTGTCAGATAGCAGAGGGTAATTTCCGCCTTGGCGGCGCGTTCGTTGGCCGCGTCCGTGACCTCACGGACCCTTTCCAGTGAGGCGTTGACCAGGGGAATCGATACCGCCACCAGAATGGCAATGATAGCGACCACAATGAGCATTTCAATCAGTGTAAATCCCTTTTGCTCTTTTACCTTATTCACCTTTACCGCCTCGATATCATTTTTTGGGGCTTCCGCCCTCCAAAACCCACCACACACGCGATGGGCTTTGGAGGACGCCCGCAGTGCGGGCGTCCGTTTTACCACCTGAGTCAGTAGAAAAATGAAATTATTATTTGTGAGTAGCTTCGTCCACATCGTTTGCGCTACAAAAGCCTGATTCATAAGTACCAGTGGGCGCAGTAGCGGCTGCATCCCCCCAGAGCATCTCAACTTCATCATTAGTACCCAGTCTAACATAAAGCACTTTACCGTCATGATTACCATGTTTGCCATAACCGTTAATAGTAGTAGCCGGCACTTTCAATGCACCATCGACAGCATCATAGCAATAAGTCACTGTCTTGTCAAAAACACCGCCCCCAGGCATTGTAGCCTCGTCACTCAGATAGCAAATCAGAATCTCGGCTTTGGCTGAACGCTCATTGGCGGCATCGGTAGCGTGCTTAGCACGATCCAAAGCGTTATTCACCAGCGGAATAGAAACCGCCACCAGAATAGCGATAATCGCCACGACGATCAGCATCTCGACCAGGGTAAAGCCGCCCTGTTTCTTGAGCTTGGCTTTCAGTTTGTTCATCATAAAATTCTCTCCATTTCTGGAGCAGGGTCCGGCACTGCGGGTCCTGCCTCCTGTTTTTTTCTAGGGGGACAGTTCCCATCGTCTACCCACGGGTAGACGACAAATCATATGATTTGTGCCTTCCGTGGGGGAGATTCAATTCTCACTTTGATACGATAGGGGCCATCCCCCAACCTTGTTCGCCAACCCAGGTTCGGTTGAGGGAGTGTGTAATTAAATCATGCTAAATCTGCTAAAGTGCTTGCTGCTACCCATGAGATTTCAATATCACCGCCGGTATTGATTACAACTTTAATAATCGCCGATGTGTGATCCTTACCGGAATTCGGATAAGCTGTATCGTTACATCCGGTACATTTGCCGTAAGCGGTTATTTTCTTCGCTTCATCTGTATCCGCTTCCAGTTTTCCGTCTACTGCATTGTAATAGAACGTTCCGGTGATCTCCTTAAAGGAACCGTCTTCAACGCCCAAATACTTAATAGCAGCTTCCGCCTTGGCGGCGCGTTCGTTGGCGGCATCCGTGGCGTCACGGGCTTTTTCCAACGCACTGCCTACCAGCGGAATGGACACCGCGATCAGAATCGCAATAATGGCGACGACAATCAGCATCTCAATGAGGGTAAAGCCCTCGTGTCTCTGTAATTTTTCCCTCAACCCTTTCATTGTCAGGAAAAATCCTCCTTTCGTTCCTTGACATGGACTTTATATTCAGAGCCCGGGTTGGCGGAGGCTCGGAATAACAAACAGATTTGGTTGTGCCGCTCTATATGAAACGCGGTGTCCACGGTCCCGCGGGGACCGCGGCCCGCCTTGTTTTTTATCCGCCGGGAAGCTCCGGTTCAGTTGACTAAACCGGCATTTGGGGGCATAGTCTTGTCTTTTGCCGGCATCTATGCTATGATACCGGCAGGAAAGCTCCGGCTTTCAGCGCTGCCAGCAACGGCAGGCGGTTGGCCCTCTCCACAGGGGGCGCCTTCTTGCCCCCTGATTCCACGAGAGGGGGGCTGCCCATGATGGTTACATACTCTGACCTGATTCAGATCGGTATTCTCATCGTCGGCGTTTGCGGCCTGTTTTTACAGGTATACAAAAAGAAGTAACCGCCCATCCCTCACAAAGATAGCGGTTACTTCTTAACCAAATCTTAGGGGGCCGACCGTCTGCCGGCAGCGCCCTTTCTGTCTCCAGTATAACCGCTTCTATTTTTTTTGTCAAGCAGGCACCCCGCCAGTATAGTTGACTATACTGGGATTTCGGGAAGCGCCGCGTTTCCGCTCCTCCTCCGGGGGAGCGCTTTTTATATATAGGAGCCGCCGGTGAAATCCCCATGCGCTGATTTCATCAGTGCTTCCTATATCGCGCTGTACATGCTGAACATGGGCAGATAAACCGCCATGAGGATAAACACCACAAACACGGCCAGCGCCACAATGATGGCCGGCTCCAGCAGGCTCAGCGCCCGTTTCACCCGCACATCCACCTCGCTGTCGTAATACTCCGCCAGCACCTGGAGGGTGGACTCCATGGCGCCGGTGGCCTCGCCCACGGCCGTCATCTGCACCAGCATGGGGGGCAGCTCCCGGGCATAGCCCATGCACTCCCCCAGGGTGCGGCCCCCCTCCACGCCGGGCAGGGTCTCCAGCACCTCGCCGGACATGCACAGGTTCGTCATGGTCCGCCCGGAGACCTCAATGGCCTGCAATATGGGCATTCCCGCGGTGAGCAGGGTGCTCATGGTGTGGGCGAACTGGCTGGCGCCGGACATCCGGACAATCTCCCCCACAATGGGGATTTTCAGCTGCGCCCGGGCCAGCGCGGGGCCGCCTTTTTCCGTCAGCCCGTACAGCCGCAGCAGAAACACCGCCAGGGCAATCAGCCCCACCAGCACCAGCCCCCAGTGCTGGAAGAAATGGGACATGCCGATCAGCGCCCGGGTCACCCAGGGCAGCTCGATGTTCAGGCTCTCAAACATACCGGTAAAGGTGGGTACGGCGTAGCCCATGATAATCATCACCACCAACGCCGCCACCACCAGCACAAAGGCGGGGTAGGTCAGCGCGCTCACCACGCTCTCCCGGGTCTTGTTCATCCGCTCGAAGTAGTCCGCCATCCGCCGGAAGGAGGACAGCAGGTCGCCGGACTCCTCCCCGGCCCGGACCGTCTCCCGGAAGGTGACGGGCAGGGACTTCTCCCCCCGCTGGGAAAAGCTGTAACTCAGGGACCAGCCGTTGGACACGTCCTCGGACACCTGCCGCAGCAGCAGCCCCAGGCCCTTGTCGCTGCACTGCTCCGCCACCAGATCCACGGTCTGCACCAGGGGCAGGCCCGCCTTGAGGATGATGGAGAACTGGCGGCACGTCAGCGCCAGGCTCTTGGCGCTGATTTTGTGAAAGCGGGCCAGGGGATCCCGGGAGACCGTACGGGGTACCTCCCGCAGGCTGAGAACCACCTCGCAGCTCTGGCGGATCTGGGCCACGGCGTCGGTGCGGCTCACCGCCTCCACCACGCCGGACACCTGCTCGCCGCCGGAGTAGACCGCCTCGTATTTATATGTGGGCATGTTCCGCCTCCCTTATATCCGCCGGAAGCCGGGGGCCGGGCCCCCCGCCCCTCCCGCCTGGGCCGGGCTGCCCCTGCCCGCCTGGGAGGGGTCCCGCAGGGCGGCCTCAAAGGTCTCCCTGCTGATGGTTCCTGCGCTGAACAGGGCGTTCAGGGCCTTATCCATCAGGATGTTGCCCACGCTGCCGGTGGTCTGGATGGAATTTGCAATCTGGGGCGTCTTGCCCTCCCGGATCAGGTTGCGGATGGCCCCGTCCACCTTCATCACCTCGCAGGCCAGCACCCGGCCCCCGCCCACCTTGGGCAGCAGCTGCTGGCTGAGCACGGCCCGCAGCGTCATGGACAGCTGCAGCCGAATCTGCTGCTGCCGCTCCGCCGGGAACACGTCCACAATGCGGTCGATGGAGTCCGCGGCGGAGTTGGTGTGCACGGTGCCGAACACCAGGTGCCCCGTCTCCGCGGCGGTGAGGGCGGTCTCAATGGTCTCCAGATCCCGCATCTCGCCCACCAGGATGACGTCCGGGTCCTCCCGCAGGGCGGCCCGCAGCCCGGCGGCAAAGCTGCCGGTATCCCGGCCGATCTCCCGCTGGTTGATGATGCACTGATCCGGGGTGTAGACGTACTCAATGGGGTCCTCCAGGGTGAGGATGTGCTTGCGCTCCGTGCGGTTGATGCGGTTCAGCACCGCCGCCAGGGTGGTGGACTTGCCGGAGCCGGTCTCGCCGGTGATGAGCACCAGCCCCTGGCTGTAGGCGGGGAACTCCGCCGCCGCCCTGGGCAGGCCCAGCTCATTAAGATCCGGGATGTGGTCGTTCAAAAGCCGGATGGCCGCGGACCAGGCCCCCTGCTGGCGGAAGAGGTTGATCCGGCACCGCACACCGGCGACGGTCAGCGCCAAATCCGCCTCGCCCACCGCCTCCGCCCTCCGGAAGTCCCCTCCCGCCAGCTCCATGGCGATGGCGGTGCAGTCCTTCTCCGTCAAAGGCCCGCCGTCCATCTCCCGAATCTCCCCGTCCACGCGGTATCTGGGGGTCAGCCCGTGGATCAGATGTACATCGGACGCCCCGTCCCTTTTGGCCTGCTCTACAAATTGTTCTGCAATCATAACGCTCCTCCTCAGCTGCCCAGCACCCGGTGGACTTCCTCTGCGGTAGTCACGCCGTCCAGCACCAGCTGGCGGCAGTTTTCCATAATGGGCCGGAACCCGGAGGAGGCCATGGCCTCTTCCAGCTTCTCCAGCGACCGGGCGTGTATGGCCCGGCGGATGTCCGGCGTCACCGGCAGAATCTCAAAGGCGCCGATGCGCCCCCGGTAGCCGGTGCCGAAGCACTCGCCGCACCCCGCGCCCTTGTAAAACAGGTACTCCCCCGGGGGCAGGCCCAGCGCGGCCTGCTCCTCCGGCGTGGGGGTGTAGGGCCTGCGGCAGTGGGGGCACACCCGCCGCACCAGCCGTTGGGATACGATGCCCTTCACCGCCCCTGCGATGAGGTACGGCTCCACGCCGATGTCCAGCAGCCGGTCCACGGAGCTCACGGCGTTGTTGGTATGCACGGTGGAGAGCACCAGGTGCCCCGTCATGGCGGCCCGCATGGCGATCTCCGCCGTCTCGCCGTCCCGAATCTCGCCCACGGCGATGATGTCCGGGTCCTGGCGGAGGACCGAGCGGAGGACGTTGGCGAAGGTCAGCCCGGTTTTCTCGTTGATCTGCACCTGGCACACCCCGTCGATGTGGTATTCCACCGGGTCCTCCAGGGAGACCAGGTTCACCTCCTCGCTCTTAAGGCGCTCAATCATGGCGTAGAGGGTGGAGGTCTTGCCGGAGCCCGTGGGCCCCACCATCAGGATCACGCCCTCGGCGGTGTGATCCACCAGCCGGCAGAACCGCTTCCGGTTCTCCCCCTCCAGGCCGATGCCCTCCAGGGTGGCCAGCTCCGGCGTCTTGCGCAGCAGACGGATGACCACTTTCTCCCCGTGGATGGTGGGCAGGGTGGAAATTCGCAGATCCAGGCCCTCCTGCCGGACGGTGACGTTGGCCCGTCCGTCCTGGGGAATCTGCTTTTGGGCGATGTCCATCCGGGCCATGATCTTCATCCGGGAGATGACCGAGCTCTGCAGCTCCCGGGGCACCGGGATGATGGGCCGCAGCGCCCCGTCGATGCGCATCCGGATGGTCATCCCGTCCTCGCCGGGCTCCATGTGGATGTCGCTGGCCCCCTCGGTGCAGGCCCGGTCGATGATGGAGTTCACCAGCCGGATGGCGGGGGCGGAGTCCGCCTCGTCCTCGTCCACCGTCACGCTCTGCTGGGCGGCGGAGACGGCAGCCCCGTACTGGCTGCCCAGCAGGTCCCGCTGCATGTCCTCGATGGCCTGCATGGCCCCCTGGTTGCTGTACAGATTCTGCACCGCCCGCTCCACGGCGGCGGAGGTAGCAATGAGGGGGATGACCCGCCGCCGGGTCACTGCCCGCACCTCCTCTATGGCCACGAAGTTCAGCGGGTCCGCCATGGCCAGGCGGATGTCCGAACGGGTGGCCTTCACCGGCACCACCATGTGCTTTTTCGCTATGCTCTTGGGAAGAATCTGGGCCATCTCCGGCGGAATGGGGTATGTATTCAGATCGATAAACTCCACGCCAAGCTGGTTCATCAGCGTGTCGATCAGCTGGCGCTCCGTGATAAAGCCGTGATCCTGCAGGATGGCGCCCAACCGCTGCCCGCTGCCCGACTGCAGCTCCAGTGCCTCGTCCAGCTGTGCCTGGGTAATGGCGCCGCTTTTCACCAGCAGGTCGCCCAGCTTCACATACTTCACGTCGTCTCTCCCTTCTCCGCGTCCTCTCAGTACGGGTTCAGACAGCGGACGGTCAATGCCGTCTCCGCCTGGATATCTCCTGTCCGCTGGCCCACCTTCAGCTTCACGGCAAAACAGCCCTCTGCGAAGCTGATATCCATGGTCTGCACCCCATAGGCCCCGTTTCCGTAGGCCCCGGGGGGCAGCAGGCGTTTGCCGCCGGCATATGCCTGGCCGTCTGCGCCTACCGTCAGGCTGACCGTGCCGCCGGAGGCGTCCTGGTAGGAGAGCAGCTCTCCGCCTGTGCCGGTCTCCACCTCCTGGGCGTAGCGCAGGTCGTCGCTCAGCGCGTCCGCCAGCGTAAACAGCAGCAGCTGCGTCTCAGACCGCGCAATCATCGTCCGGTAGCTCCGCACGGCCATCTGCATCCCCGTGTTCAGCATCAGCCCCAGCAGGATCAAAACCGCCACGGCGCACAGCATCTCCACCAGCGTCAGGCCGGAGCTCTCTCTCAGCTTCCGTCTCATGGGCCGCCTCCTCCGCCCTCGGGCGGAAGGGCATAGGAGACGGCGCCCCGACCGCCGTAAAACACAACCGCCAGGGGCGGAAGGCTTTTTTCCACGCCGTTCTCCCAGTATTTCACGTCAGCCGTCCCGCCGGGCTTCTCCGGCATCGGGCTCTCCTGCGCCTCCGCCGCAGACAGGGCCCCATAGTACTCCCCGTCCATCTTCCGGGCGCTCATATCAATCCGGGCGGATGCCGACACCGCGCCGAACAGCAGCGCCACGGACAGCGCCGCAATGACCACGGAGGCCATGACCTCCACCAGGGTCTCCCCCCGGCCATCCTGCAGTTTCCGCCTCATCCGCCTGCCGCCCCCTTCTCAATCCACTCCAGCTCCCACCGGACAGCATCGGTGAAAACCGCCGTACCGGGGGAAGGGTCGCCCTTTATCGCGCCGGCGGGCGGGCTGTATTCCACTGCCGGGATGCCCCCGGAGGCCATCTGTGCCTCCAGGGTGTAGATGTAGCCGTCTGCATCCGGGCTTCCCAGGGCGGCGGTCAGCCGGATGCGCTTTCCGCCGTTCTCCAGCCGGAGCGTAACAGTCACCGGCTCCGCAAGCCCCGGCAGGTCGCCGCCGTCCACCGTCAAAACCATCGTGTGTTCCTCCGGGGCCGGGGCCGGGCTGTACAGGGCCTGATATCCCCTGTCTGCAAACCCCTCCCCGTAGATTCCGTCCAGCTCCGCCAGGAAGAATGGACGCAGGGCCTCTTCCAGCCTGCCGCCCTTCAGCTCCCCCTCGGCCTGGCCGCACCAGTAGTAGTCTGTTCTGGTTATGCTGATAACTTCCCCTTTGTCGTTTTTCTGCTCATTGACCACAGTCCACTCGGTGTGCTGATACTGCCCTCTGTACTCCATCCGGGCCAGCTCGCCGCACACCAGCCGGAGGGCGGAGGACAGCGTGAGGTATTTCTGCTGCTCCGTCCTGTCGCCCTGGGTCTTGCCCGCGTTGGACACCGCCGCCATCAGAAGGGACGACGCCACCATCATGCACACCAGCAAAAACAGCAGTGCCATCAGGATGGACGCCCCCCGGCGGCTCTTCAGTTTTTCACAAAGTCTCTCCAGGGGGACGCCCTCCTCTCCGGGCCCTGCCCGATGCGTTTCAAGCAGGGCCAAAGCTCAATTTGTGCCTCCGGCCGCCGTCCTGTGCGGGGTCATTGTCACCGTGTGCTCCAGGCCGTCCATGGTCAGGGTGACGGTCAGCTCCGGCGCAGCCTGGCCCTCCGGCACGCCCTGCAGCGTGATGATCCCGTTCTCCACTCCCAGTACAACGGCGGGGTCGGTTCCCTCCGGGAGTGCCGCCGACAGCTCCGTGACGCTGTGCCCCGCAAAATCGCCGCTGAAGTCTATGGTACAGGTATCGCCGTTCCAAACGGCCGCCGGCAGTGCAAGCACGGTGACTGCCAGCGTATGCGGCTGCTCCGTATCCTTATAGGTGTAGGTATAGCCGATATTCACGATGGAGGGAATCTCCGACACTGGTGCGCCGGCCTCGGTCTCAAGCAGGATATGGGTGCCGTCCTCTCCGGACGCCGCCGCGTGAATCAGGGGATTCCCGCTGCTGACGGAGGGGAGGCGCAGCGGCTCTGCGGGCTGCTCCCGATATTCGGCCCCGTCGGAAACCGGAGTCCTGCCCCAGGGTGTCATCGCCAGCTCCACGCGGCTGCCGGGGAACATCGCCGCCGTACCGGGCCGCAGCTCCAGATGTGCAGTCACGTTGACCGTGATGGGAAGGGAGTACGTAATGCCTCCGTATGTGTATTTGACCGTCAGCTTCGTGGTGCCCTCGCCCTCGGCGGTCACCGTCAGCCTTCCGCCCGGGACCGTCCCGGTGGCGACGGATGCGTCCCCGCTCTCCAGGTCCCACTGTCCTCCGGGCAGGATGCCCTCCAGCTCCAGGACTTCCGGATACTCCTTTTTTGTGTACAGATCCAGTGCAATGGGCGCACCGCCGCTGGCACGTTTGATGCCTTCGACGGGCCATCCGCCGTAGTGGACGTGGTAGGTTGCGCTATCCCGCGTCAGAATCGTGGGGAAGGGATAATCTATCCCCTGGAGCTCCGGGCGGCTGGCGGGCGGATAGCTGAATTTGCCCGCCACGTCGTACTTGTTGCCTGTCACGTCATCGCTGATCTGGGAGGTGACGGGGCGGAATGGCCCCTCCTTCCGGGCCTCCTCGTCGGTGCCGGCGGACCTGTTCAGGAGCTGATAGACGGTCTTTCCCGTCTTTCCAATCGTCTCTGCTCCCGTCAGCTGCCGATATGTCACGCCGGCAGCGCCGGAATCATTCAGATCCGTCTTGATGCCGCTGATGCCGCCGCTGTTGTTCTGCAGCGCCTTCCCCTCCAGATAATAGCTGTTCTCAATGGTGCAGACGCCGTGGTTGGCCTTGTTGTCCCAGCTGTTTGCCGCCTCCTGCGCGGAGTTGATCTCGCCGGTGCCTCCCAGGACATAGAGGGATTTGATCTTGCCGTATCCGTCCGCGTCTGCCGCAGGCAGGGTCACATAGCTGTAACAGTCCGTCAGGGCGTTATTTGTGGTGTCGTTCACATTCCCCTTTGTATCAGAGGCCTCCGTTCCAATCATCGTGCCGCCGCTGGGCTGCAAGGGCTTAAAGTAGCTACCGCCCACAATCCCGCCGATGTAGATATCGCCGCCGAGGTTGGACGCGTTCACCAGCGCCTCAACCTTGATCTCCCCTCCGGCGTAGCTGTCGCTGATGGTTTTCTGCGAAGCTCCCGCCAGGCCGCCAATACGGATATTATCCGTACTTTTGATGGTCCCGGGAAAAACGATGGTGGTCTCCGCAGTACACTTCTCCATATCCATGCAGGAGATTCCCACCAGGCCGCCGATTTCGGCGCCGCCCCAGTTGTTGCCTCCATACTGGCGCATCCTGACGTCCGCCACAATCCGGTAGCCCGCTACGGAACAGTTCTGGATGGCGCTCTGGCCGTCGGCCGCTGCCAGGCCTGCCAGTCCGCCGATTGCATACCAGCAGCTGTCTGTGTCGTCCTCGCGGTAGCTGACGATCTCCCCCTCCAGGTCCGAGGAAAACAGGATGATATTTTTCAGCGTACCGTTGTACACCACTCCGAACAGGCCTGCACAGGAGGACTGCTGCCCCTTGATGTTGACATTCTCGATTACGTAGTCGTCCCCGTCATAGGTGCCGCCGAACCACCCCCTGAGATCCCCGTGGCTTCCGGTGCTCACGTCGTAATACTCCGCAATGGGCGTGTAATACCGCTTGCTCCCGTCGGCGTTTTTCCTGCCCATGATATCATGGCTCTGCTTCCAATAATATTTTCCGGTGGCGTCGGAGTTGGACAGATAGGGAAACCGGCCCATGTCCGTACTCTGGTCGATCACCGTGCTCGTGTTCCGCCCGCTGCTGTTCCAGTTGATAAACTGCAGCTGCTCGATAGAGCGCACGCCGTAAACATTTTTCGCGCTGCCCGGAGACGCATCCCCGGTGACGGGCATGCCCCCCTCCCCGCTCCACCCGCGCGGGAGCTCGGCGGACATGGCGTCGGCAAACAGGGGGTTGATTGTAAATGTAATGCTGCTGTTCTGCTGCCGCAGCTGTAAAGTGCCGTTGGGCCTGTTGGCAGTGGCAACAGGATACAGTCCCCCCTCCCGGTCCAGACCAAAGCTGCGGTAGGAGTGGAATATGTACCCCTCGCTCAGCTCGGCCAATGCCGTATTTACACGCGCTTCGTATTCCGTGGGCTCCCTGTCCTTGCTCAGCGGGTCTCCGCCCTTGCCCCCCTCGGAATAGCAGATGGTCGTCGTCTCCAGGGCGGTAAGCAGAATGTCCTCCCTGGTGTAATACCCGTAGCCATAGTTCGTCACCACGCCGCCGTCATCATGGGCGGCGGAGAGATTGCTCTGTTTGACAATCTCATACTCCTTCGGCTTCACCGCCAGTGCGCTGATGTGGAACCTGGACTTTCCGTCAATCTCCAGTTCTTCCCAGTAGTAGACACCCATCTCACCCAGCTCCATGGGCCTGGGCCATTCGCCGTAGTGCTCGGGCTGCCCGGCGGCATTCTTCACGCCGGTGGGGTAGGGAAATACGGTGCCGGGTTCCCCGGATTTTTTCCCCATCCCGGAAATGAGGGACGGGGTGGCGGCCAGTTCAGCGTACTTTGCCCCCACCGCCCGATCCTCCTCCCGCTGGTAGTTGGCGGCATAGGAGGCATCCCGGTAGGTAAAGTTCCCCTCGTTCAGGTAATACGTCCCCGTCTGGCTGCCGCTGCGCACGCCGCAGAAGCCGTACATATCCACCTGCTGGCCGGTGGACTCCAGTTCCACCGCCGCATAGGAATCCCGGATACTGCCGGCGTTGTAGCCCACAAAGCCGCAGATGCGGGCGCTGGAGTTGCTGTCCACCGCAGCCGTGATCTTTCCCACCGCATAGGAGCCTGTAATCTCCCGGGCGGCGTCATTCCGCCCCGTCAGCCCGCCCACATAGGCTTCGGCGTAGCTGGAGCAGTCGGCGGACAGAAAGGCGCACTCGGCGGCGCTGCTGCGGATCGTGCCTCTGTTCTGACCCGTCAGCCCCCCCACATAGATGGTGGAGCCAAAGGAGTAACCTGTCAGGCTTACGCCGAACACGGCGCAGTTCGATATCGTGCCAGCGTTCCCGCCCGCCAAAGCGCCAACGTACAGCGACTGGGAGCCGTTGTCCATGGCCACGGTCAGCGGCTGCTCCGGATCCATCCCGTACACAATATCCCGCAGTGTCCCCGCAGAATAGCCGAAGAGTCCCGCATAAAACCGCTCGCTGTCCGCGGGGACGGAGAAGGTCACACCGCTGATCCTGTGGCAGCCGCCGTCATACACGCCGCGGAAGGGCTCGCTCCAGCTGCCGATCGGCACCTGGCGGAAGGGCGTCTGGGCAAACAAGCCGTATCCGGTGTACGTGCCGTAGTTCAGATGCAGCTCCTGCCGGAAGGTATAGTGGTGCTCTTGATTGCTGTAATACTCCCCATGCAGGCTCAGCTCATAGAGGTGCCGGGGCGTGCGGATGCTGACAATGCTGCGCCGCCCCTTTTCCACCAGCTCCTCGCCGGCGTATTTGTCTGCTGCTGCGGCGTTCCACACGGGGGCGCCGCCGCTCTCCCCCGTCTCCTCGGGCACATAGGGGATCACCGTCTCCGCAAAGTGGGGATTGTAGAAATACTCCCCGTCCACAGGCTCGCTCCCGCTGGCGCTGAGTGCAAACCTGAGATACCGGAAGAAGTGCTTGCCGGCCTCTGCGGTATTGACCATCTCCGTCGGGAGGGGGAGCAGGTAGTAGTCCGCCTCACTGCCCTCGTCGTTTTCCCAGGTGGCCTTGTCGAGGCTGCCCTTCGGATAGGAGCCGGATACCGCCTGCGGGTCCCCGCCGGAGACCCAGCTGCCTGCGGCGCCGTCCCAATACCTGCCGTCGGCGTCCCAATAGGTGATCTGAACACTGCTGTCCTCCGGCAGATCCTTCAAATCCGACTGCAGCAGCGCCACGGCGTAGCCGTCCGAGAGGATGGTCCGCTCGTTGTCCAGCCTGCCGATCCCCGTCAGATACCGGGCGTTGCCGCCGGAGAAGCCGTAACGCTTTTTCTCCTCCTCGGGGTCCCCGGCCTTTTTGACCTCGTACTCCTCATAGTAGACCAGGCTGGGCTCCTGGAATTGGGCGCCCCAGTCTCCGTAATGGGGCAGATCCACCAGACCCGGAAAACTGTAATTCACCAGGTTCAGATGCTCCCGGAGGTTATAGGGCCAGGTATCTCTGGCGGCTTTCCAGGCAAACGCACTGCCCATGTCGCCGCTGAAGTCCTTGACCCGGTCCGTCATATCGGCATAGCTGCGGGCCAGCTCCTCTCTGCCGGTCACCTGGCTGGCCGTTTTCAGATAAAAGGTGTTTTGAAAACCACCCTCTTCGCTGTCTCCCTGCTGCTGCGTCAGCCCATAGATGGTGGCCCTGCCGTCTCCCGCCGCGGGATAGCACATCGCGGAATAGACGTTTTCCGCATAGGTCTTTCCGTCTCCTCCCAGGCACAGCCCCGCGGCCATTCCGTCCTCCGTATAAATAAATCCGGCGGCATAGCAGTTGGTCAGGTAAACGCTTGCGTCCAGGTTGCCGATCAGCCCGGCGGCATTTTTGCCGGTCAGGTAGCAGTCGCCATAGGAATTGGATATCTCCAGGGTTCCCATGGCAGTGCCCAGCAGTCCCCCGGCAGCGTCCCGCCCCTCCACCAGGGTGGCCGCAAAGCAATTGGAGATCGTGTTGTTCATGTAGCGCAGCTGCCCCGCCAGGCCGCCGGCAACATTGCCCTTGATCTGGTACTCATAGTGGCTGTCCCTTGCGTCGCTGCCCAGCAGCTCCCGCAGGTCGGGGTGTTCCTCCGTGGCCTCCCAATAGACCCAGCAGTCCTCAAATCCGGTATTCTCCGCCACGCCGACCAGCGCACCGGCCACACCCGCCGTGCCCGCCTCCACCGCGGCGTTGACCAGGCGGACGCCTGTGAACGAAAATGGGCTCCCAAAGATATCCCCGGCAGCAGAGAACAGCCCCGCGGGCCTTGTCCCGGCGCTCTCCGCCGTCACCGACAGGCCGTAGATCTCCATCCCACCACCGTTGTAGGCGCTGAGCCCGTGGTTTTCAATCGGCCGAAACTCGTACCCGGGATAGGTCTCGTTATCGGCGCAGTAGATCCGGTCAATCTGCTCCGCCACGGTCTTTCCGCTCACTCCGGAAAAGCCTTTGTCCAGATTTTGCAGGTGCCGCAGGAACTGGATCCGCGCCGTTTCCCCTCCGCTCCCCTTGGCAAACAGGCTGTTGTTGTCGTCCTTGTCCGACGCTTCACTGGGCCTGTGCCCGGCGGCAGACAGCCTGACTTTGGCGGAGACCTCAAAGTCCCCGCCGTATGTACCGGGTCCGCCGGAAAACAGTCCTGCGAACCGTTCCTTCTCCTCCAGCGAGTCCAGCACCCAAGTATAGGTGGTAACACCGCCGGAGGCATCGGACCGGATCTCCGGCAGGCGGCCGTTTTTCTCAGCGATATTCTCCTTCGGGTTCTCCCGCAGAAGATACAGCGGCTGGGCGCCGCCGTACTCCAGCTTCACCTCCCGCTCTACGTTCAGATCCGAAATGGCCAGCGCAGAGGCAGGGACACGGATGGTGACCTCCAGCGTCAGCTTCTCCTCATTGCGGATCATCACAGTGACATCCGGCGCAGGCAGACGAACGGCCTCCTGTCCCTCCGCCATGCCGCCGCCGTAGTAGCCCAGCATGGGCGTGGCCCTCATCCGCTCCGCCCTGGTCTTTGTGCTCCACTCGTCGTAAAACTGCTGGAAATCGGAACCCGCCAGCGTCTCAATCGGCTCCTCGGCATAAAAAACATCGGTCACACTGCCGCTGACCGGCTCGTAGACAATATAAAAGTGCCCACTCCACAGCGCCGGGTCAATGTTCCCGGTGTCCAGCAGGGACGCGCCGGCGGCGTCTGCGGATATGTCCTCAGAGGATATACAATAGGCGTCGGCATTCCCCTCAACCGCGGCAGCGGACAGCTGTACGGGCCTGCCGCCGCTCACCAGACCGCCCAGCCGCTGGCTGCCCGTCAGCAGCACTGCCCGGTGCTCCGCCGCCATATAGATCTCACGGGCCGCGTTGTCCAGCTCCGTAATCCGCAGGTAGTCCCGGTAGTATGCCACCGCCACGGAGCCAAGCCCCAGAAGGATCACAAGGACCGCCACGGCAGCCAGCGTCTCCACAAATGTAAATCCGTTATTCCATTTGCCCTGATTGCACTTGCTCATCCAATTACCTCGATCAGCCGCGTATTGCCTAAAACATGAATATATATCCTATTCGGATATACAAGCCATTTTAACATATCCTATTCGGATATACAATCACTTTATCCACAAAATTCCTCACATGTTTACTGCGAGGATTGGAGGAGGTGGACACGTGGAACTCGATTACCAAGCCATCGGCCTGCGGATACGCCGGCTGCGAAAGGCCCGGGGGCTGACGCAGCAGTCACTGGCGGAGCTCTCCAATCAAGAGCCGTCCAACATCTCCCATATTGAGCGTGGGGCCACCAAGCTCAGCCTCCCCACTCTGGTGAGCATCGCCAACGCCCTGGAGGTGACGGCGGACGAGCTGCTGTGCGACAGCCTCCCGGCGTCAGGCGCCGTGTTTCAGCGGGAGGCGGCCCGCATCCTGTCCGGCTGCACCCACTCCGAGCTGAAAATCATCACAGAGACCATGCGGACGCTGCGGGAGAGCCTGCGGGACAAAGACCTGCGCTGATAAGACCGGGGCCGCGCTCAGTCGGCCTGCTCCCTGGGCCAGCAGCACACGCCCACCTCCAGCGCCACCTGCTCCCGCAGGTGGAAATTGGCGTATCTGCAAAACCAGCAGCAACCGGTCCCGCACAGGCGGACAGCCCGGCGGGTGAAGGCCGGACAGCTCTGCCCCGGCCAGACGCTGCAGCCTGTTCTGGGTTTGGGAAAAACCTGTTTTTCCGTCAGCTTCTCTGCCTGGCTCCGCATTGTGCTGTCCCCTCCGTTCCTCAATGGCATTTGTCTCCGGGGTACCCCGGAGACAACCTGTGGGAGGCGCCTCCCACAGGAATGGCTTGACAAGCCCGCTTCGCGCGTGCTATGTTCATTATATCAAAACCCGCTTAATTTTGGGACGTTGCGTAAATTGTGCAGTTTTTTGCGCATAATTTGTACAGGGTATGGGAGGTGTTTTTTTGATAAGACTTGCCCTCTGCGATGACGAAGCGGCCCAACGCGCCGCCGCCGGAGAACTGCTGCGGGAATATGCGGCGGCCCGGCCAACCCTGGCCGTCAAAACATCCGTATTTGCCTCCGGCACGGAGCTGCTGGCCGCCGATGAGGAGGCCGGCGGTTTCGATGTATACGTTCTGGACATTGTGATGCCGGAGATGTCCGGTATCGACCTTGGAATCCGCCTGCGGGATCTGGGCCGGGACGGGGAGATCATCTATCTCACCATCTCCCCGGAGTATGCGGTGGACTCCTACGCGGCCAGGGCCTTTTACTACCTCATAAAGCCCGTGGAGCCCGCACAGTTCTTCCAGGTGCTGGACCGGGCCGCGGCAGCCCTGGAAAAGCGCCGTTCCGCCTGCATCCCCGTCCAAACCAAAGAGGGCCCCCGGATAGTGCGGATGGACGAAGTCCTGTACGCGGAGCTGCTGGGCCGAACCGTGCGCTATCACCTGGCCGACGGGTCTTATCTGGACAGCGTAACCCTGCGGAAACCGTTTTTAAAGGAGATCGCCCCCCTGCTGGCCGATTCCCGCTTCTTCCAGTGCGGGGCCAGCTTCGCGGCAAACCTCTTTTATGTCAAGGCCGTGGAAAAGGGCTTTTTCCGCATGGACGGCGGCTCGCGGGTCCCCCTGGCCCGGGGCCTGATCACCCAGGCCCGGCAGCGCTGGCACGAATACTGGCTCAACGGGCCGGAAGGGGCGGGATTATGACGATTCTGCGGGATATCTCCTTTCTGTGGTCCATGCTCCATATCGCCGTGCTGTACCTGATGCTTTTTACCCCCCGCTACTCCTGGCGCACCACGCTGATTTTCAGCTCCGCCGGAATCGGAGTCCTGACAGCCATCAACATGTTGATCATCGTACAGCAGGGGACGGCGGCCATTATGAACGTTGCCTTTTTCACCTGCACCGTCCCCTCTCTGCTGCTCTTTTTCCTGCTCTCCAAACACAGGGACGGCCGCTTCTTCTTTCTCTTCTGCCTGACGGATACCATGTGCTTTTGGCTGATGCAGGTCACAAATTTCCTGGACCGTATGACAGGCGATGCCTATGTCATGCTGTTTTTCAGCCGTCTGGTGCTGTTTCCGGCGGCGGAATTTCTGCTCTGGAAGTATCTGCGCCGGCCTTATCTGGAACTGCAGGACCGGCTGAAAAAGGGCTGGTGGCTGTTCACAGCCGTCGGCGGCGCCTACTATCTGCTGCTGATGGTCACCGCAATCCCGGTGGACGCCCCCATACCGGACGCCACCGAACTGATTCGTCTCTTCCTGGTGCTGTTCCTCATGCCGCTGACCTATCTCACGATTTTCCACTCCCTCTGGCGGCAGATGCGGATGTATGAAAACAGCCGCCAGATGGAGCTTCAGCAGCGGGACTACAACGCCGTATGCCAGAAGATGGAGCTGACCCGGATCTACCGGCACGATATGCGCCACCATCTGGCCGCCCTGGACGGGCTCCTCCAGCAGGGCGACAGCAGCGGCGCATTGAAATATGTCCGCACTTTAAACGGCGGACTGGAGGAGCTCGTCCAGCCCGCCAGCTGTGCCAACAACGCGGTTAACGCCGTATTGACCGCCTACATGATTCAGGCCTCCAACGCGGGCTGCACCATAGACACCACGCTCCGTATTCCGGAGAATCTCCCCTTTGAGGAGACAGACCTCTGCATCATCCTGGCCAACGCGCTGGAAAATGCCATCCACGCCTGCCAGGAGCTGCCGGAGAACCAGCGGCAGATTTGCCTAGCGATGGAGCTGACGGAAAACGGGCGGCTGATTGTGACAGTGGAAAACCCCTGCCCCCGCCAGGTGTCCTTCGGGCCCGACGGTATGCCCGATGTCTCCAAACAGGAGAACCACGGCCTGGGCCTGCCCAGCATCCGTGCCGTGGCGGACAAATACGGCGGCCTGTTCCGCTGCCAGTGGGACGCCGGGCAGTTTCTCCTGCGGGTCGTGCTGATTCCGCCGGAGGTCCCCAGCGTCCGGAAACACCCGGCAAGCGGCCCCGCCTATGCCATCTTCGGGCTGCTCCTGTTCCTGATCCTTCTGAACTGTATCCCGCCTCTGGCCAATGCACTGGAGGGGATCCCCCTCCTGGGGCCGATCCTCCGGCTCGTGGACCTCCGCACCTATTCCCTGCCCTGGAAGAGTGCGGCGCTGACCGGAGGGTGGCCGCTGCAGGGCCGCTGACACGGAACCGGTTTTTCATAAAACAGAGGGCCCCTCTCCGAAAGCGCACCCCGCAGCCTCCGGCGGCGCCATAAAAAGAACACAGCGGCGGCGAAGCAAGTTGCTTCGCCGCCGCTGTATGTCGTATATTTATCTATAATATTATCTGTAACAATCAATATATTGTGCGAATATTGCCATATCAACCTCTGCGCAGTCGGTTCCTCCGGCGTGGAGACGCAGGCCTCCATCTCTCCGCCGGGCCCTGGTCAACTCCCCATTTTTCACGCGGGCCATCATCACATTTTCCATAGACAAGCCCTATTGTTGTTGTGATACCCTCAATTGGCAGGGGACAACACATATATTGCGGCAAGTCGATCACTTTTACCCGCGCCGCAGAAAGAGCGGCAGACTGCAAAACCCCGGCTCCGCCCCCTCCCTTACGTTTCCAGGAGCGGCTCCAGTTCCTCCACACTGCCCACCGGCTGAAAGCAGGTTTCTCCCCGGCACAGATAGTACCGCGCCCCCTGTTCCGGAACGGGATAGCCCCCTGTAAAGGGCGCCAGCGACGCCAGTACATCGGCACTCTCTGGGGTTTTCACCAGCACCGTCAGCCCCGGACGGGCCGCCTTTCGCAGAAATGCCTGCAATTCTGCGGGAACCTCCCCGGCGCACACCACCAGCTCGGCTGAGGGCCACAGCCCCTCCAAAAAAGCCAGCATCCCAAAGCTGTATCCGGCAGGGTAATCCTGCACGGCCCCCGCCAGCCATTCCAATTGCAGATCCGCCGCCCTTTTCCAGCGCCCCTCTCCGGTGAGTCGGGCCAGGCGGGAGAGCACCAGCGCCGCCACGGAATTTCCCGAGGGCAGCGCCCCGTCATAGGCCTCCTTTGTCCTGGTCAGCAGCTGTTCGCCGTCCGAGGCATAAGGGTAAAAGCCGCCGCATTCCCAATCGAAGAAGAAATCCAGAAGAACATCCGCCAGCTCCGCTGCCCGGGCAAGATGGGCGGGGGCAAACGTGACGCCGTACAGCTCCAGCAGACCCCAGGCATAAAAGGCGCAATCGTCCAGCTTGCCCGGGTGGGCGGCGGCACCCTCCCGCCAGCAGGCCAGCGGCCGCCCGTTCGGGCCGGCGAGACAGGCGGTCAAAAAGCCCGCCGTCCGCTCTGCAGCTTCCACATATCGCACCTCGTCCAGCACCAGCCCTGCCCGGGCCAGTGCCGCCAGCATCAGGCCGTTCCAGGCGGTGAGTACTTTGTCGTCCCGGTGAAGTGCCGTGCGGCGCAGCCGATAGAGCCGCACTTTTCCCCGCAGGGCAGCAATTCCCTCCGGTTCCCGGTCAAACCGGGTCTGATGCAGGAGGTTTGGAATACTCGCACCCTCAAAGTTCCCCTTTGGAGTGATGCCGTACCACCGGCAGAAGAACTCCGCGTCCGTCCTGCCCAGCACCGGCACCAGCTCCCCGGGCGTCAGCACGTAATACCTTCCCTCCACGCCGTCGCTGTCCGCGTCCTGTCCGCAGCAAAAGCCGCCGCGGGTGTCCCGCAGCTCCCGCAGGGCATAGTCCAGGGTACGGCGGATCACCTCCCCGAAAAGCGGACGGCGGCTGTGCTGAAAGGCCTCCGTATAAGCCAGCGCCAGCAGCGCATTGTCGTAAAGCATTTTCTCAAAGTGGGGAACAAGCCATCGCCTGTCGGTGGAATACCGGGAAAACCCGCCGCCCACGTGGTCAAACACCCCGCCCCGATACATGGCCTCCAGAGTCCGCAGGGCCATCTCCTCCGCGGAGGAATCCCCGGTACGGTCTGCATAGCGCAGCAGGAAGATCAGATTGTGAGGCGTCGGAAACTTCGGCGGCGGGCCGAAGCCGCCCCACTCCCTGTCAAAGCTCCGGGCAAACTGTCCGACGGCCTGGCCCACGGTCTCCCGCCGGGGCAGGCCGGGCCGGACCGCCTCCTCCCGCCGCAGGCGGCCGGTGAGGAGCTCTCCGGCAGACCGTACAGCCGCCCGGTCGTCCCGCCAGATCCGGGCCGCCTCACCGACCAGCCGGAGAAGCTGGTCTCTTGGCAGGTACGTACCCGCCCAGAAGGGTTCTTGATCCGGGGTCAGCAGGATTGTCAGGGGCCAGCCGCCGGAGCCGTTCATCATCACGCAGGCGGCCATATACACTGCATCCACATCGGGGCGCTCCTCCCGATCCACCTTGACGGGGAGGAAGGCGGCGTTGATTGCCTGCGCCACCGTATCATCTTCAAAGGACTCCCGGGCCATGACATGGCACCAGTGGCAGGTGGAATAGCCAATGCTCAAAAACACCGGCCGGTCAAGACGCTTTGCCTCCGAAAATACCTCCGGGCCCCAGGGCCGCCAGTCCACCGGATTTTCCGCGTGCTGGAGAAGATAGGGGGAGCGCTCCATATTCAGGCGATTGCTCATTTGCATCTCTTTCCCGGCCAGCAGGCCGACAGTTTCGCATTGATTTTGAGACAGGACGTACGGAGATTGGGACGCAAGGTTGTTTTCTGCCAATCTTCAAACCGTCTTTCATATGCAGAGTATTTCCTTGCAGCCGGGAAATATAAGAAGCCGTATCACCGCCCCCCTCCGCCCAGGGCAAAAAAGCAGGCTGAACCCGCCGGTCTCCCCTTCTGAATACCAAAATGTGAACCCCCTGATGCCCGGGCGGTTCACATTTTGGCCTGTGTATTCCATTTGACCTGTTCGGTTCAGGCAGGAGCCTCCACCAATATCTGCAATTCAGTCACATACTCCGCCTCACACAGGGTGTCGTGGATGTCAATATGGTAAAGCTCCAGGGGCGGGGCGACGGGGACCAGCCCTCTGGCCCGGACCCCGGCCAGCAGCGTTCCCAGATGGCTGTCCAGGCGGTCGTAGCCGCCCCGGTAGAAAAGGCCGGCATACTGCCCCGATGGAAGTACCGCATCCCTTGGGCCGTCGGGCGGTGTGAGAAAGAACACACAGGAGAAGTGGTTGCAGATCCCCTTTTCCAGGCTCTTCCCATCCAAAACGGCGCCCATTGTCTGTGAACCGATGACCTTGATATAATCCTGGTGCCGCCCCTCCAGCTTCTTTAGCAGGAAGTCCACCTCCTTTTCCAGGATGACGTCCTCCTGCAAAAAGACATAGGGCCGGGCCGTCTCCTCTGTAACGACAACCTGTCCCTCCGGAACCGTCCGATAGTGCTCCAGCCGCTGCCGCCGCTGCTGTGCCTCCCATTGGGCGGTGCGGAGCAGCGCCAGCTTTTCCGCCAGCAGCGCCTCCTGCCGATCCAGAAAGGCCAGCGTCTCCCCAACACTGCGCCGCTCCAGATAGGCCCGAATCTCCTCTGTGGGGAGATCCAGCTCCCGCAGGGAGCGGATGACATTCAGCGTGCAGATGTCCTGAATGGTATACATACGGTAGCCGCTGTCCCCCCGGACGGGGCGGAGCAGTCCCCTCTCCTCATAATAGCGCAGCGTATCCGGGTGGAGGTGAAACAGACGGGCGATTTCGTGGATTTTGTACAGATCTTTCATTTTTTTCTCCCGGGGGTTGACTTTCGGATAATACGAGGGTTTATGATAGCTCCAGGGCCGGCCAAAAACCGGCTGCAAGGAGGTCTCTGCTCTTGGTACTCTGGAAGAAATTTTTAAAATTTGCCCTGCCCTCCATCGTATCCATGTGGGTATTCTCCCTCTATTCCATGGTGGACGGCATTTTTGTGGCCCGCGGGGTGGGGGAGACCGCCATGTCGGCGGTCAACCTGTCCATGCCTTTTACATCCCTGATTTTTATGGTGGGCATCCTGCTGGCAACCGGCACATCCACAGTCATCTCCATCGCCCTTGGGCGGGGGGAGCTGGAGGAGGCCCGAAACTGCTTCAACCAAAATCTGGCGGTAACGACAGCGGTAAGCCTGCTGCTGACCGCCCTGGTGCTTTTGAATCTGGAGGAGGCTGCACTGTTTCTGGGAGCCACGCCGGATACACTGGACTATGTCAGGGAATATGTGGGCACCATTGCCGTATTTGCCGTCTTTTTTACCGTATCCTACAATTTGGAAATACAGGTCAAGGCCAACGGAGTGCCCCAGGTGAGCACGTTAGGCGTACTGTCCTGCGCGGTGATGAACATCGCATTGGACGCCCTGTTCGTCCTTGGCTTCGGCTGGGGCGTATGGGGGGCGGCCCTGGCCACGGGACTGGCGCAGATCACTTCCACCGCCGTGTTCGCGGTCTATTTCCTCACCCACCGGGAGCGGCTGCGGCTGGGCCGCTTCCGCCCGGAACCGGGGATCTATCGCCGCATCCTCCCCCTGGGGCTGTCCGAGGGGCTTAACGAGCTTTCCAACGGCCTGGTGATCTTCCTGTTCAACCATACGATTCTGCGGGTTATCGGGGAACAGGCTCTTCCCACCTACACCATCATCAGCTACGTAAATACGCTGGTACTGATGACCATGACCGGAACCGCCCAGGGGATGCAGCCTCTGGTGAGCTATGCGCTGGGAGCCGGGCGCCGTGAGGACTGCCACCGCCTTCTGAGATACGGGGCGGCCGCCGTGTCGCTGTTCGCCGCAGGATCCTTTGTCCTGGGGGAAGCAGGTGCTCCGGCCATCGTGTCGGCCTTTCTGGAGCGGGACAGCGCCATTTTCGCCTACTCGGTCTCTGCTCTGCGGATATATACCTGGTCCTTCCTGATCATGGGCTTCAACGTAATCTTCGCGGCCTTTTTCACCGCGGTGGAGCGGCCCGTCCCGGCATTCGCCATCTCCGTCAGCCGGAGCCTGGTGCTGCTGTCCGCCAGCCTGCTGTCCATGTCTGCCCTCTTTGGAGACCGGGGCATCTGGTTCTCCACTCTTGTCTCAGAACTGGGGTGCCTGGCCCTTACCGCCTGCTGTGCCGTCGCCTATTTCCGTGGGCAGCGCAATACTCCCGGCTTACCCGATCACCCAGAGTAAGACGGTCACAGAAGGGGCGGCATATTGGCTGCCCCTTTTGATATCTGCCGCTTTCCGCCCTGCATCTTACGGTTGCCGCCCAATTGTCCGGAGGCACAAAACCACAGCGGCAAGTGCCGCATATTATGCCGGCGCCCAGCGGCACGGGCCTGCCGTGCCTCCATAGAATCATTTAAGTACCGGAGGTACTGCCTGTCCGGGAGATATCCCCGCATAACATCGACATATTCCATCCGGAGTTTGTGCAGGATGCACCCCTTGTAATTCGCAGAACCCTTTGCAAAGGATTCGCCGCCGTCCGACGCAGAATCCCCCATCATCATCGAATAGAATTCCCTGCATGTTTCACAGATGGCGTCCCTGCGTGCCGGCTCACCCGAAAGACATCCGCCCCCACCCGGCGTGCCGTATTCATAATCTGCAACCCGCGGCAGAAGCGGCAGGCGGTCATACCGGGCAGAGTTGTGGACGTCATAAGTGTAACCCAACACACATTTCAGGTATAAGAGCATTTTATCGGCAGGCCCACCGTAATAATCTGTGAAATAGGTGCGTTCATGCGGCTCATAAGACCGCCTGAAAACGGCGAAATGGCTTCTCTCCGCACTGCCGAATCCCCACATGGTGCGTGAGGTGCAGATCTTGTTGAGCAGTACGCTGCTGTCAATAATAATAACAGGCAGCTCACTCAAGGCATAGCGAACATTGGTGGCAGCCGCCCCGCCCGGATAACGCCGGGCATTGTTCATCAGCGGCCGGGCATTCAAAAAACGGTTCCATTCAGATTGCCTGCACAGATATCTACAATCAAAGGAGAAAATCAAAAACAGGCCCGTCATGAAAACCGTTGAAAGCGGATAAATCTCAAATACCCGGAATAAGGGTGACGGTATAGGCCAGCGTCCTCTGCTCCCCCGGTGCCAGAGTGACAGCAAAAGGCTTATCCTCAAAACGTCCGCTCTCGCTGTCCAGGGCGGCACAGCCGTGCCAGGGCTCCAGACACAGGAAAGGTGCGCCGGGCTTGGTCCAGAAGGCGATGATGGGAAACTCCGAGAAATCCATTTCCACCCCCTGTCCGGTCTCCCTATATACCAGAGAGACACTGCCGGACTGAAGCTGCCGGAAAATAATAGTGTCCATTTCCCGAAAGACCTCATAGCCCAGAGGAAGGCAGCTGCTTCCGGACAGTATCGGCTTCACAGTACCCTGCCGAATCAGCCCCTCCGGTGTCAGCAGCGGTGAGGATGCATACTCCGGATGGCTGAATACCAGCTGATAATCCTCAAAGCGCTGGCCGGGAAACAAGGGGCAGCGGAAGGCGGTGTGCGCACCAATGCAGAAGGGGAGGGATTCTCCGCCGGTGTTCTCCACGGTGAATGCAGTGGAAAAGCCGCAATCCAGCAGCCGGTGCCGCACCCGAAGGGAAAAGGGGCGGGGATACTGCGACAGAGTCTCGGCGCTCTCCCGCAATTCCATCACGATAAAGTCATCACCCTGCTCAACCGGGGAAAAATCCGAATTTCTTGCAAAGCCATGGCGGGACATCCGGCAGCTCCGCCCGCCCAAGTCCACGCTGCCGTTTTTTAATGCCCCTACAATGGGAAAGAGAATGGGGTTTCTGCCGGACCAAAACGCCGGATCGCCGCCCCAAATATACTCTGCGCCGCTGCCGTCCCGGAGGGAGACCAGTTCGCCGCCATGGGTCTCAATCTCAGCTCTCAAGAAACGGTTGGTAATAGCAAATCGCATGGGAACATCCTCCTGATATTTTATAGATAGCTCCATTAAGCGGGACTTCATTCCGACCTGTTGGAATCTCTCCAACCCGTTCAATCCCCGGACCGTCACATTTCTTATACGGCTCAGAGCGGCACCAGAGAGGAAAATACCCGTCATCAGGGCGATAATATCCCTGCTGGTAAAACGGGCTCCGGCCTCCTCGTGGCAGGACTCGGAAAACCACCTCACCAAATCCCCAAAAATGCAGCCGCAGTTGGCCGAATGATTCCGGAAATTCACCTCAATATTGGCCGGATCAGGACAGCAGCAGATCAAAAGTGTATTTGCCGGCGTTGTGGAATTGATGCCCGGAAATACGCGTCAAAAAGCCATCTGTGATGGTCAGCCTTCTCCTGAATATGGATGCCTATCCCCGTAAATCTGTCATTGCCCATATTCGCTGCCTCCCACATCTCCGTACAATTCGTCTCATTATACCATCTCCAGCCATTTCCGGCAACACTGAATGACAAAACAAAAACTCGTCTCCAAATCAGAAACGAGTTTTTGTTTTGCCTCTTCTTAGAGATGGTGGAGATAAGCGGGATCGAACCGCTGACCTCTTGAATGCCATTCAAGCGCGATACCAAACTTCGCCACACCCGGGTAAACCATTGAAAACACTGGATTTTTAAGCGGTTCACTCTTGATTTTTTCAAGTGTAACGCGCTTGATTTTTACTTTTTCAGTATATCACCAGAGGGCGGAAAAGTCAACTTTTTCGACCCTTTTTTCGGGCCTCTAAAGGCCCATTTCTTTCACCCGCCGATAGAATGTATTGGGCTTTAGCCCTACCTCCTGCATGGCGGCGGTGGCGGTTATCTCTCCCGCCCTCCATCGGGCGCAAACCTCTTTGAATTGCGTTTCGTCCACGTCCAACGGTTTTCGGCCTTTGTACTTGCCCGCGCCTTTGGCAATCTCTATGCCCTCCCGCTGACGTTCCAAAATGTTCTCCCGCTCCAATTCAGCCAATGCGCCGAACACCGTCAGCATGAACCGCCCTTGTGGGGTGGTGGTGTCGATGTTCTCTTTCAAGCTGACAAATTCAACTTGCCGCGCCGTCAAATCAGATACGATAGAGAGTAGGTCGCGGGTGTTCCGGGCAATACGGGAAATGCTCTCCACCACTACAATGTCCCCCGCACGAACAAAGGCCATCATTTCCTTGAACGCGGCGCGGTCTGTGTTCTTGCCGCTGGCCTTGTCAATAAACAGCTTTTCGGCCTGTTGTTCCTCCATCATTTTCAACTGCCGCGCTTCGTTCTGTTCAATGGTGGAACAGCGTACATAACCAACTCTCATTTGTCGCGCCCCCTTGTTTGATTCTGATAGTATTCTACCACAAGCGGGCGAATATGTCAATAGGGTATTTGTAATTTCTGAAATATTTCAAAACGCAGAAACAAACTTGTGTGACACAGAAATGTGTCCCGTTTCAATGTGTCATTAGGGTATAGCTTATTGACAGAAACGGCGCGGGGCGGGATTGCTCCCGCCCCAGTTATTTTACTATGCTATTTTGTGTATACACCCTCACTCATGGTCTGGCCGGAACCGTCCTCAACTATAACGTAGTATAACTCGCCATTCTCAAAGGTAACGGTAGCGGTGAATGAAACGCCATCGTCCTTTGCTGTGGAAACGCAAGTCATGACACCGTCCGACATGGACACGGGTTCACCTATACCTCCCCGGAAAAATTGGTGGGTATCGCGAAGATCACCCCAACATCCCGGTTGCCATCTGTCATCCATGTAAAAGACTGACATCGTCCCATCCAAATCGTTAAAATCGGGGTGCCACATGATGTTACCTTGTGCGCTCAACCAGAAATCCGACACAAAATAATTCCCATTTGAGCCGACAGGATAGTTTCCGCAATAGGGAATATACGGTGCGCAAGTCTCTTTCAATTCGCTTACCTGCTCGTAGTCATCGGGCAAACCAGACAGCAGTTCATACGCTCCCGCAATAGAGTGGCCCATCGTCTCAACGGCGTTTTCATATGTGACACGCATTTCCTGTTTCTTTGCACTTGATATGCCCAAAATGATTGCCGCTATGAGAGCTATGACGGCAATCGGCGCGGCAATCATGGCAATCTTCTTCGTTTTCTTCGCCTGTTCCGCCGCCGCCGCTTTTTCCTCTGCGGCCTTTTTCTGCTCCGCCGCAAGCCTCTTGTCCCGGTCTGCCTTTAGTTCGTCCACATTCAGCGCGGCAAGCGCGGCGGCTTCTCTCTGGCAACTGTGGCAGTTCTTTTCGCTGTCGTGGTTGATAGCCCCGCAAGCGCAACGCCAAAGGTCTTTTTCCTTTTTGAAAATGCACTTACAATCTGCCCCGTACTTTGCCCGGTACTGTTTCGCAAGTTCGCCGTCCGTAAATTCCTTTTCTGGCGCGATGGGCGCAGAAAGCGGCTCCCATGCTTCATTAGAGGCCGTCCAAATGCTGTTGTCGGAAAATATAACCTCCGACACGGAAACCGCAAAAGAGCGCGTTGCCGCCTCTTTGAGCATGACAGGCGTTTTCTGTCCAAAATCAGTGTCACGCCCCGCCGACAGGTCTAAATACTGATAGTCAACCGTCCCGCCGAGCGGCTTTCCAACCGTATCAAAGGGGATGATTTTTACCGTCGCGGCCTTGATTGTTTTGTCTTGAATATTGCGGATTTTAAGCTGTGCAAAGACCTTGCCCGTCTGATTGTCTTTCTGCAACGCTCCCGCCGCAATCACGACAGGAGCGCCCACAGAGTACAGATTTTCAGACAGGGCAAACAGCTTTGAATATCTCTCGCTCATTTGCCCTTGTCCTCCTTACAGTTCGGGAAGTTCGTCCGCGCTGGGAGTGCTTTGGGCCTGTGCGCCCTTGCGGTCAGGCAGGGCAATCACCATCGGATAGCCAAACATTGCCATCCAGAAACACCACCAAAAATATTTCTTCTCCGGGTGGCCCTTCATCACCGCAATTTCATACATGGCTTTCGCGGCAAACCAATCAATTGCAATGATGATTGCCAAAACCAACAGCCCAACAATAAATTCCATAAGTATCTGTCCTTTCTTTACTTTACATTTCCCTGATTTAAGACGTACCCCGTGGCGCGTACCGCCGCCTCATATTCATGCACATGACGGGAAACAGTGTCCGGGCTTCGGCGCAGCTTCTTTGCTATGGCCTTGAATGAGCCGCCCTGCTGGTAGAGTTGCCACATCTTTTCCCGCTCTTTTTCTGTGACCTTTGTTCCCTTCGCCATCGCCTCACTTCACAACCTTATCCTCCGCCCGGAGCATGGTTTCTTTCATGGCCTTTTCAAACTGGTCACGGACATAATCCTCCGCCGTCCATTTCTTGTCGGAGCCGCCCTCCGCAAGAATTTTGTTCATCTTGTCCAGCGCGGGGAAGAAAGATTTCGGCAGAATGATACGGCCCTTTTCCGTGTCGAGAATGATACGCATGGTTTTTCCTCCTACAAATAAAAAATGTACGGTGTTGTGCGAGTTGCACAACATTTCGTACAATCTATCATATATATATATATATATTGTCAAGTGTTTTTCAAAATTTCTCAAAATTTTTTGTTTCCCGCCGAAAATCAGGCGATACACAGCGAAAACAGAGCCGTGCCGGGTGAAAACGGCTGAATTTCACTTGATTTCATCGCGTTACCGCTTGATTTTGCAGGATTTCAGCGCGTAACGCCCGGATTTCTCTTAATTTCAAGTGAAATTCACTGGATTTTGCAAGTACGCCATCGTTTTCGGGTGGATTTCTCCCGTTTCCGCCGTTTTCGGCCGCGTCCGCCGTGATTTATCAGCGGTCGGGAAAATCCCCGAAAAAAGCCAGTATCACAAATCAGAAATGTAAAATCCCGTAACCATCCCCCCGGTGGCCTTGTGGCTGTCGGGGGGATGTGCTGTCGGTGTCCCGCTCCGCAACACGAAAAATTTTTATTGACTGATTTTCCTTGAATGTGCATTTTCAAAGTTTGGTGTCTGCCTCTAAATCCGTTAAAATTGTTCTGATTATCAACGAATTTTCTCATTATGTCGTTTATTTGCCTCTAAAAAATTTTTGATGTATAATATATATAGAAAGTGAGAGAGAGGTAAAAGCCTCTTGCAACACTTCTAAAAATAACGAAAAGGAGTTTTCCTTATGCCAGAGTTATCCATGAGCAACAGTCAATACAACAACTGTTTTGTGCTGGGTAGTAAGATGTGGAACCCAGAAACAAGGCGGCTTATCAAAGTGCCGATGTATATTGACCGAAAAGGCTGGCTCAAAAAACTTTACGATGGTAAAGCCGGTGAACTTTGCAAATTCTATGAACTTTCTTATGGAGAAGTAACGCGGACATTTAATGATTATTTTGCAAGGAAAAGACGGTCTGGCGGTGCCGCAAATCTGCGCGTCAGCCTGTACCTTGACAATGCCATGTTCGGCAATCTGCACATTTTTGTAATTGACTTCGATAAATTTGACGAAAAAAGCCCATTTTTTATCGGAGCAAAAGGGCTTGCCGATAAAGTCACACGGTCACAGGGAGGCGGTTATCATATGTTCTATGGCGTTGATAAGAACGTTGCCACGCCGCTGTTTGACAGTATCAACCTTTTGACAAGCTGCTACGCCAAAAGCTACATTTCCTCCACGGGCAACGTGACATTGGACGAGGCGAACAAGGTTGACTTTTTCTGTGATGCGTACCATCTCATGTATGAGTGGGAGCCGTGGGATAACACTGTGGGTCTGACCGACAAGACACAGAGCCTTTATGAACTGATTCGGGATAGTTTCCCCGTCAAGCGGGCAAAGAACGCAGGACAAAGAGGGAACCGCCGCAAAAGTGGGAATCGTGAAGTCGTTTTGCTGGAAGAAAAGGATGAACTTGAATTGCTTTCACGCATGAGCGGCAGACAACAGAATGTCTTTGATAATCTCAAAATGATTTCCTCCGACTGTCCGCGCGAAGAATGGTTTCGTATTGGAATCGACATTTGGAATATTTTTGGTGATGATTTGGGCGGCGATGTGTTCCGCTTTTGGAGTGAACCGGGAGAGAGTTTCAATCCGCAAGGCTGTTCCAGAACATGGGGAAACATCATGGAGCGAGGGCCAGACACTAACCTTTGGAACGATACATGGCGTGATATGTTCAACGTTTTTGACACATGAAGAAGCTGAAACCTGCACTTCAAAAAAGGAAGTGGTGATGATGTGATTGAAAATGAGAAAAAGGAATGTGCGGTAAATGTCCCGCTCCCGCTCGAAAGAGCGGGGCGGGGAGCCGCCGAGGGTATGACCGCCGCCGCCGAGGAAATCACTTTTCGCGGTAAACCGATTGCATGGCTGACCGTCCCAACGACGAAAACCGTTGTCACGGAAAACGCCTTTGGTGACAGCGAGGCCAGCGAGAGGCCGGGGCGGAAAAATCACTTCATTCTGTACGGCGGCAATCAATACAAACGGGAGGAATTCTATCAAATGGCGTTCCCGTAGGACTACCGCAAATATCCGTACAAGGTAGCCTTTGCCACGGATGACGTTTACAGGCTGGGCGGGAGCCAGCGGGCCAAACTGCAATATCACATTTTAGCACAGCGTTTCCCGCTCGTCCATGTAGCCGCCGAGGACAAGGAAGATTTAGAGCGGTTTGCCGCTCAGTCTGAAACCGAGGCCGCGCAGTTATGGCTCGCCCGTATGCGCTGGCCCCAAGGTCACGAAAAAATGGTGTCATTCGGGCAGAACATTGGTGTGGAGGACAAAGCCAGCGGGGGCCGGGTCAAGGGTCTTTGGTGCTACAAGGCCGATATGGACGCTACAAGGGCCGTCTACACGGGGTACACCATGACATGGGAATTGTGGGCCGTCCCGCTCCTGCAATATCTGACAGGCCAGAGGGAGGCCAGAACCGCCGCCGCGTTGGAGATCATTCAGACGGCCATGCGCTTGCTCTACTATCAGAACGGCCTTTATCTGACCGTTCCCGGCGATATTCGGCGGGCAATCGTCAAGTGGGCCTATCAATACCTGAAAGACGGGGCCGCGCCTTTTCCCTTTGCCGGGAGCATGGAGAGCGACAGCTATCGATTTACGATTGACTTTCGCCGTGATGTTACTTTGAAAGAGAACGTCAATATTCACGCTGACATGGGCGCGTACAACGCCGCCCACAATGCAGAAAAAGCCGCCCGCCGAACCGCGAAACGGTTTGCGGATTTGACCGGGGACAGGTGGACAACCGCCGAACTCCGCGCACAAGGTTTCACGGATAGGAATATTAAGACATTCTGTAAAGATGGCCTGATAAAAAAGCTGTATCAGGGCCGTTACCAGAGAATTTCCAAGTGACTGCTGGGACTTTGCAAACGCCCCCGGAAGTTGGTAATAGAGAAGTAAAACCAACTTCCGGGAACGTGATGAAAGTCACAGGCGGCACTTGAAAATGTATATTCAATATTAAAGGAGGCCAAAAAAATGGCTACTGTAGTAAACAACTTTGACAATTTTATTGAATACATCGTTTCCGCTTTTGAGGCGGAAATGCACAACGTAGAGCGCGACAATATTTGGGAAGCAATCGCCAACGGGAACCCCTACCCGGCGCATGAGGCTTATATTCGTAGCAGACGGTCAGGCCCGGAGCATGAGCAACAGCGGAACGCCCTGCGTTCTGCTTTGCGGTGCGTGCTGGGGACAGAGGAACAACAAGCGGAAATGATGTTGCCCGCCGCCGAGGAAGCAATACAAATCGCCATAGCAAAACTGAAAGACTGGCTGGACGGGTATCACTTCCGTTAAAAACCGCCGAGGCGGGAGAGGTTTGCAACCTCTCCCGCCTCCATTCTTCTTTATTATCCTTGTCACTGTCTGGCTTTTTCTCCCATTCAAGAATTTCCTCCATAATGAGGGCAAGGGGCAAGTCTGTATCTGGAAACATCGGCAACGCTCCTATTCTTTGACGTACTCAATCAAATCCCCAGGTTGACAGTCTAACAGTTTACAAATCGTTTCAAACGAGGCCCACGAAACCATTTGACCGACGCGGATTTTTTGAAGCATGGCCTCCCCCATGATTTTCTCTTTTCTAATTCTATTCGTGTTAAATCCAGCCTCTTTCAATGCCGCAATAACATCAATCTTATATTTAAGCGCCATTGTTTTGCCTCCAATCCGGGGAGCGTTGAAAAATTGCGCCCCTCCTCCATTGTCCTTATTTTAGCATAGATTTACACTCTTTTCAAGTGTTAATATTGCACATAAATCAAGTGTAATTTTTGTGTAGTTTGCGGATTGATTTACACTCGAAAAAGGTGTAGAATATAGACAGTTAAGGGGAACACCCCAATAAAACAAAAAGGAGATTTGAACATGAGCAGAAACGAATTAGTAGCCAAAATCGAGGCGCTGAACGAGTGGGAAGCCGTTATCGAGGAAGCCAAGGCCGAGGCCGACGCGCTCCGGGACGCTATTAAGGCCGAAATGATGGAGCAGGACACCGAAGAACTGACCGCTGGACAGTATATCGTGCGCTGGACTTCCGTTGTCTCCAATCGCTTCGATACCACCGCTTTCAAAAAGGTCATGCCCGACGTTTACAAGGCGTACACGAAAGCTGTTTCCAGCCGCCGCTTTTCCATCAGCGCATAAGAAAAGGCCCTTGCGTGACAGCCGACCAAAGCACCACGCAAGAGGCCCCACCCCCACCGAGACAACGGAGAGGGCAAGAGATATTATAGCTTGCCCTCTCCCAAAAATCAAGAACAGGAGAGAAAGAAACATGAAAGAATTGACAAGCTACAACCGGGTCGCCGGGTATCTGAACAAGATTTTTGACCTGCTGAACGCCGAATTTTTTGATAATGCACTTTCAAGGCCGACCATTACCATCCAGTCCACGCCCCGCGCATACGGTCACTTCTCTTTGCGGGAAGATACCTGGGTTTCCAAGCTGGGCGGGACGCACGAAATCAACATCGGCGCGGGGACGCTGGCGCGGCCTATCGAGGAAGTAGCCGCCACCCTCTTACATGAAATGGTACACTATTTCAACTACGAAAACGGCGTGCAAGACTGTAGCCGGGGGAACACCTACCACAACATGAAATTCAAAACTGCGGCAGAGGCCCACGGGCTGAACGTGGAGCACAGCGACAAATACGGATGGTCGCATACTTCCCCCAGTGACGCGCTTCTTGACTTCATCCTTGAAAACGGCCTGACCGACATTCTGATTAACAGGAACGAATACAGCGGGTTTCAAATCACGGGAACGGGCCGACACAGCGGAACGAATACCACCCCGCCGCCGCGCCCGTCCAGCACGCGAAAGTATATTTGCCCCTGCTGTGGAAATTCCGTCCGGGCCACGAAAACGGTCAATATCGCCTGTCTGGACTGTGACACGCAGATGGAACTTGTAAAGTGAACTTCAAAAGTGGGCGGGGAGCAATCCCCGCCCATCTGCATATTTACCGCCCCATTTTGATTTTACTTCCCTCTATGCCTTTTATCTGCGTCAGTGGGGAAAAGCTGTCATAGTTTTTGGAAATGTCCGCGTCGAATATTGCGCAGTAGTGTTTTGTCATATCAAGGGTGGAGTGCCCCAAAAGCCGTTGGAGCGTGAACGCATTTCCGCCGCAGTCCACCAGATACTTTTTTGCGAATGTGTGACGGAACAGGTGAATACTTGTCTTTTCCACGCCCCGCCGTCTGTTATAGCTGGCAATACTGCACCGCAGGCCGTTCTCCGTCAACTGTGAGCCGTTTTCATTGGGGAAAAGGTAATCGTCCCCATCACCGCCGCGCACTCGCATATACTCCCGAAGAACAGCGCAGAGGGCTTCACAGAGGGGGATAACCTGCGCCCGCTTATTTTTGGTATGACGCAGATAAATTACTTTATTATCCATATCTACATCTTTGATTTGAATATTGCGGATGGTGGCGGCGCGGCAACCGTTATTGAGTAAGAGGTTGATAATCGCCCAATTCCGATATTCGGGGAAGTCGCATTTCTTCGTGTCGGGCTTTTTCAACAGCTTTTTCAGTTCTTCGTCCGAGTAGGTTTCTTTTATTGTTTCTTCCGCCTTATAGAGTGGGATATTGAGCCGGGTAATCCCCGCCTCATTACACCACGACAAAAAGGATTTGAGCGTCCGCGTATAGCTTTTGATGGAGTTAGCCGCAAGGCCCGCGTCCCTCATGCTGGCAATCATGGCCTCTAAATCGGCCTTGTTCAGCCCGTCAATAGGGATAGAGGGGGACAGGTGCTTGCTGATAGCGGAAAAGTGCTGTGCATAGGTGGCAAGGGTCTTTTCGCTGACCCCCGCCGCTTTCTTTCCGGTGAGGAAGTCGGCGAACGTGTCCGCAACCGTGACGCTGTGCTTCATTTTGATTTTAGCCATTTTTCAACACTCCTGATTTGTCAAATTTTTCTGAAAAATCAAGCGTGCTGTGAAGCCAATCAAGAGTGTAAAAAAAGCAAACAAAAAAACCCGCAAACCATTGTCTTACAACGGTTTGCGGGTTTAGTGGTCCGAGTGACTGGATTCGAACCAGCGGCCTCTTGAACCCCATTCAAGCGCTCTCCCAGCTGAGCTATACCCCCATGGTCTTGAAATCCTTGATATTCCTGGATTTCTGCGTTATTCGGTTGTCGTGCTGTGCGATTTCGGGTTGGTTGACAACATTGTCAACCAAATCGCCGACATTGCACGAAGTGCGATGGAGGCGCGAAATTTTTTCTAATTTCGGGGATGTTTGTCATTATCAACAAAAACTTGAGTTTGGAGAATTGGAAACCAGTCACCAGTAGTAGACAGCCTTACGCAGAATTGTCATAATGGTGAAACCTTTTAGAAAATGGAGGCTCCATTATGCAAACATTATCATCCCTTATCGCCGGTTATCTTGAAACAGACGAATACGAAAAACAGCTGTCACCAGATACGATAAAGGCTTACCGTATCGACCTGCGGCAGTTTTTGGACTTTACGGGAGGCGAGTGGGCAGACAAGGATGTGCTGAACCAATATATTAAACACCTCAACCAGCATTTTGCTCCCCGCTCTGCCAAACGCAAACTGGCCAGCATCCGCGCATTTTATCATGAGATGGAAATGTGCGGAAAGTTGGAGGAAAACCCTTTCGACAAACTCCATATCCGCATCCATTCGCCGCAGCAACTTCCACGAGTCATTCCCGAACAAGTTGTTCAAGCTCTTTTGCAAAGCGCCTATAATGCCTATGCGCCCGGCTGCCGGGAGGTACTTAGGGATATTGTTGTGCTGGAACTTTTATTCAGCACTGGACTTCGGGTTTCAGAGCTATGTGCGTTGTCGAAAGATACCTTTTTGCTAAACGACAGTGGGCTAAGACTCTTGGTTAAGGGGAAGGGACAAAAAGAGCGTATACTTCAAATTACAACACCAGAGTTGCTTCAAGTTGTGCAGACATATTGTGATATGTTTTCTAAAGAAATTCAAGAACAGGGTGCTATCCTTTTTAACCAGCGGGGACGGCCTCTTTCTCCGCAGTCGGTGCGGCGAATTATCAACAAATATCTGAACCGAATCGGCGAATCTAACCATGTAACACCTCATATGTTCCGTCATACATTTGCCACTTCCCTTCTGGAGGCTGGAATGGATATACGATACATCCAATCATTGCTGGGCCACAGTTCCATTTCTACTACGCAAATCTACACCCACGTATCTGCCAAGCAGCAGACTTTGCTATTGGCTGAAAAGCACCCAAGAGGTAAGATGACATTCTCACTTAGCTAACTTGTCAAAGGCCACCAGATTCTGGTGGCCTTTGCTTATACGATAGATAATCTTGAATTATCTGCTTTCTTCTCTCACTATCATTGGCAATTTCTTTTCGGCAGCGTAGAACGAGAGATGCGACAAGTATCCTCCGCCAGCAAAAATATGCAGCTTTTCCTTGTGAAGCTGCGGTGCCAACTCCAGATTGGGAAGCGCGTAATGTACGGTCTCCCGCACAGACACATCAGGCGGCCAGACGCAAAATGCCCGCTTTTCTGGCAGGAGAGAAAAGGATCCTTGTGGCAGCAGTTTTTTCTCCAAAATCAGCGGCCTTCCATCCAACAGAATACAGTATTCATATAGATGGAATGGCTCAAAAGAAAACATGCTCAAAGCGGAGACATCTTCCCAGACGATCCGTTTTGCGTGTAAACGCTGATAATCGCCATTTCGCCACACGAGAGCACTTTCCTGTCTGCCTGTAAATTCTTTCCGCAGACCAGTTGGGTCAACGAAAACCCGATAATTCAATTGCCCATCTCGTAAAAGGCCTCGGGCATTTCCGTATACGCTTTCTATGAGTACCGACGGTCCAATAGCTGCCAGCGCGCCGCCCAGACGTTCATGAAGATGAGGCTGTATGGTAATGTCACAAGGGCAGCGTGTTATTTTTGCCGCTTTCGCCATCATCTCTGGAATTACGCCGGTAAGCTGTTGCCAGGTGCAAATCTGATAAAATGAATGAGGGTACTCTACCGCATCAAAGCAGATGCGGACATAGAGAGGCCCTTCTGCGATCCATGGCGGGGCTTCCCGCAGGCATTTGGGCGACCAGTTCGCGGCGTCGATTTGAAACGTCTCGATCACCGGGAGACCTTCCGCTTCCAACTCCAGCAGCGAGCGGACCTTGCGGCTGCGAATGGTTCCCGAACACTGGATCTTCTGTATGATCTGCATAATAAACCTCGATTTCCTTGTCGTATCTATTGGCTGCAAACATTTGATAAGCATGAGTTGCGGGCGCTATATGAAAAATCATCAACAGGGGGAAAACATCTGTGAAAAAACTGACGCCCGAATATTGGAAGGCTTTTGAAATTGAACGGGATGGGAAGACTCGAAAAAGCGGCGCTGAATTTGAAAAACTCGTCGAAGACATACTGACGGAGATGTATCAGGGCCAGCACATTCTTTTTGAGGCCACACAGACTACTCATGATGGCAGCAAAGATTTCAAAGGTTCCAAAGATGGGAAAGAAATTGTCTGGGCTGAATGCAAAAACTATAAAAAGACTCTGTCCCTTACACAAATTGCGCCAACATTGGTCATGGCGGAAATTTATGGAATTAAAACCGTGCTTTTTTTCAGTTATTCCCCGTTATCCCGTGAAGCGGCGGAGCATCTATGCCGTTACCGGCATAAAGACCGAGCTCTGACCTTCTATGACGGCGAGGCGCTGGAAAGCTTGATCCTCTCCTTACCGGTCATCATGCGCACTTATTTCCCGGACTATTGCGGCAAACTGGGAGAGCAGGAAATTCTTGAGCCATACCTGCTGTGCGGTTTTGAAAAGGACCCCGCTCTTCATCTTGTAAAGCCAGAAGACGAAGGAGATTGGAAGGCGGAAATGACTCTGCCATCCCTTTCAATTGGCGATATTTTCAGCGCCAATATTATGGGAGTCAACCGGGATGGGAGGCATTCTATTTTCTTGGAAGTCCGGTTTTTGTCCATGGCCGCCGCACCGGACGACTTATATTGTTTTACTTTTTTGGACGAGCGCATCAAACGGTGTGAAAGCGGATATTCCTTCACTGTTTGTCTCTCTCCGGGTTCGACCCTGTATGAGCAGATATTTATTCGCTATTCCAAGTTCAAACCGGCCATCTACCCTCCGGCGATCGAAATTTCTGTGCGGGATCAGGACGGAAACACACTTCTCAAAAAGACGTTTTCACCACCGGCGCTCATTCAGACCAATTGGACCAGGAAAGCTATTTTCAGCGGCAGCGGATATGAACATCAGCTCCAGATTTTTCGAGAAAAATGCGTAGACTGCCGGCACTTTGCCGGTGCGCTTTTCTATGGGAAGAGCGGGACGGGCAAAACACGGCTTTTGGAGGAGTGTATTCATGTTCTGCTTTCCAGGCAATATAAAATCTTGAATTTTACGGGCCGGGAAGAGTGGAGCATTACGCAAGTTATATCAGAAATTGTCTATATTCTGTATGGATTCAGCAAAGATATGGTGCTGGAATCCGCTGCATGGAATACCAGTGGTCAGAGTTTTCAGCGGCCGGATGTGCAAAAAGCGCTGGAATTACTACAAGCCCTGCAAAAAGATGATATTTCAGAAGAAGAGCTGAAGGGCCGCTATTCCCTGATTCATGAAAAACTGATGCAGGACAACTACACCTTGATTTTTGATGATTTGCAGTATTTTAAGCCCCCGGTTCTTTCGTTTTTGAGGGAATTTCTCTCCAGAGGCGTAAACCGCGGCCGTCCATCGAAAGCGCTGCTGCTCTGTGCTATCAACCTGGATCAGGTTACAGATGATGCTTTTTATGAATTTATTTCTGAGTATGACGCTCTGCGCGGCACGGTGAACAGCCATTTCATCTGTGAGCGGGTACAGGGTTTCCAGACTTCACTACAGGCATTGAGTTTTTTGGCGTCGATCCTTCGTATGCCGGTTGGAAAGATGGATTCTCCGGCACTTCGCCAGAAGCTGGAACATTGCTCTCTCCGTCCAAAGTACATTGAAGAGGTTGCGGAATATCTGATCATGCAAAACGCGGTGGTTTTCAGTCAGGGTGAGGGTGTGGTCCCGGAACCTGTTCATTTTTTGGACGTTCTCACCCAATTGCCGTCAAAATTCAAAGATCTGTTTCCCATTCGCTTCAAATGGTTTTGCAAAAGATGCGCGGAAAAGCAGCTGAATATTACGGAGTCGTTTCTCCCGCTGCTGTCCGTCGTGCATCTTTTCAAATTGCTGGACTATACGTGGATGACACGGCTGGGGCTGCCGGAACAAGCTGCGGTATACTTGCTCCAGGGCGGAATCCTCCGGCAAGAGGAGCGGGACGGAACCAGTTGGTATCGCTTTGAACACGACTTGGTGGAACAATATTTTATAGAGCAGCCGTCCTTTTTTCCAAAAGCGATGGATGTTTTAGATTCCCTGAAAGACCTCAGCCTCTTACGGCTGGAGTATCCAGCGCAATACTGTTTATATTGCTTTTATCGCAAAGGTGTTGATTCCGGCACGGTACGGACGGTCTTTTCTGCTATAGAAGATATTTCCGTTCCCTCGAAATTGGAACGCATATTTTACAATCAGTTGATCGAATGGCTGCTCTGTGTCTATCGGACAAAGCAAATTGGCGCCTTGGACTTTATAAATTACGTAACTGCATATTGCATCCATATCCGGGATTTCATCGGTGAAGCGGCTGCGAAAACAGCGTTTTCAAAATGTTACGCCGCTGTCAAACGCATAGAGGTCAGCCATGCGGGAGAACTTAAGGCCCATTTTGCCTTTGTCATTCATTACTGTGAAAACCGAAATCACTTTGATACGGCGTCTGTGTTTGAGGAAAATATTACAATTTATCAGGACTACATTGCGTTCCTGAAAGATGCTCTCCCTCGTTTTCCGGAGGTGGAGCGAGAAATCCGTTATGGAATCGCCTACCTGCAAAACCGGGTTTTCATCTGTGGAAAGCACCTGGGCCGCTCTGCCTGCTGCGAAGATGGCTTGTCCTCTGCCATCAAAACTGGAGAGGAGCTCCACTTTCCCGATATTCTGTTCAGTTGCTATTTTGACCGGAGTTCCGCACTGCTTTACGTGGACCGCGCCGCCGCATTAGACAGTTTTCGGAAAGGTCTATCTATTTTTGAGGAAAACCGCTATCCTCAATATGAGCTGAACTACTTCAAAAAGAAAATCCATTATCACTTGCTGACGCATGAACTGGAGCCCCTGCCGGGCATATTCAAAAAAGCATTTGACTGCCTTAAGTCTTCCAAGGCGGTCAAGTACCAGGTTTATTTCCGAACCCATTTTCTGCAATTGAAGGTGATCTATTTGTTGTTGAAAAACGAAAGCGTCCTCCAAACTCAGCAGATGTTGGATGAACTTCATCTTTCCCAACTCCTGCTGAATAAGGAGAACGATTATATCACGCTTTTCCTGACAGCGAAATTTACCCAACGCTCCGCGCACCCTATAGATGCCATTCCTCTGTACTGCCGGGCTCTCTCCCAGTGCAGGCGGCGGGCAGCTGAGAAAAACTATCTGCGGGATCACTTCAACTGTAAGATCATCAGAGAGGAATTGATGGGCTGTGTTTGTACCCTCCCCAGAAAACAGCAGGATTCCATGGAACCAGCTCTGCGAGAGCAGCTCCAAAGGGCACTTGAAATGGAATTGCCGAAAAAAGCCTGGACCGTCTTATGCCGCAGGGGAACAGAACCTCGCCGATCCGCGGCACTGATCGTTTCGGACGACGGCACAGAGGGGTTTTTGCTCTAGGTAATTCCCAGAAGCACCCCAAAAAGGGGAGAGGCTGGGGAACTTTTCTCAGTATTGGGAGGTATTGCTCTGGGCCTTAAAATTTTCCATGGATGAGATCGAAGAGCGTGCAGATATTTCCATGCGAGTCCACCACCAAGTCCATCTGAATATCCCGCATCTTTTCCCATATGGCATTGTCTCGCAGCGAGAGGAAAAGATCGACGAAGTAGACGACAGGCGCTTTCAGATTCATATAGGAATAGGGCAGCTCGTCGTAAAGCTGAAGGGCGGAAATATCCCGCTCTTTTTGCGGGAAGGTATGGACATCATAGAAATCGGTCCGCAGGTATTCTTTGATATGTTCTGCATACCAGTGATACTCCCCGAAGCTAGAAAGGTTTACAAAGTGATAACCCGGCTGAATGAGATATTCGCTGCTGAAATCCTCCAAGGTATAGCGCATCCAATGCTGAATGTCAGGCTGAAGGCGGCCGTAGTTTTTGGCGAAAAACATATGTTGCGAGTCCGTCAGCAGATGGGAAAAACTGGTCCGCTTGCCGTTTTTCAACGAACTGCTTCCCCGGTGGTAGGCGATGGAGGAGGCGCAGATCCAGTTCTGCAAACCTGCAGCCCGAACTTTGAAGCCCATGTCGCAGTCGCTGCAGCAGTAGGGCATTTCTTCATCCATTCCGCCAAGAGCTTGATACAGATCTTTCCGCATCATCATCGTAGCACTGGTGCTGGTGGGAACTTCCCTGTCAAAGCTGGTCCATCGATGGCTTGCGCGTACGCCGCGCAAAGGATGCAGAATGCGCGTTTTCGTATACATCAGGCCGCATTCAATAATGCGGTTGTTGGTCGGATTGAGAAGCTTTGAACTGACAGCGCCAATACTTTTATTGGAGCACAGCAGATCCAACATGGGGGTATACCAATTCTGGTAACCAAAGATATCCTGATCGCAAAGGGTGATGATCTCACCGGAGGACTCTTCCACGCCTAAATTGACAGCCTTGGAATACAGCAGCGCCTGAGGTATCTTGATGAATCGAAACCGCTTTGGCAGGTCAAAGTCCAGCTCCGCTGGATTGTCATTGTTGCCTACCACAATGATTTCCACCTCCTGCGGAACATTTCTCTCCAAGAGTTCCAAGGTGTAGAAGAGCATTTCCCGGTTGCGGTGATAGGGCATGATAATGCTTTGCTTCATGGCAGGACATCTCCTTTCAGCAAGGCTTCCGCTTTTGCGTAATCCTCCTTGGTGTTGATATTGACTGCTTTCTCCGCAATTTCCACAGCGGCCATCCGCAGCCCCTGCCCCAAGCCGGTCATGAACCAGTCCGCCATTTCGTATTCGCCGCGGAGCTGATTGAGAGGAGTGGACAAAACCATTTTCGCCAACTCTGGGCAAATGAGGCAATAGCCCGTCCCACAGAAATCGTTAAATATCTCGTCAGGCTTTGGTTTCTCAATGATATGTAAAATTTCCATGTTTTCGTTGAGACTCATGGTATAAGCCCGCTGAATCTGCTGCGGAGCGGCTTTAACAACGCCGCAGATGCCTGACAGGTGGGAGTTGGAAAGCTGCGCTTTCATGCGTTCTAAATTGGGGGCAAACAGGATTTCATCTGCTAACCCCATCAAGAAGGGGGTATTTTCCATGAAGGGCAGGCAGCAGCGTATGGCGTCCGCGATGCCGCGGAGAGGGTTTTGCAGGATGTAGGAGACCGGCAGATCAGGAAAGCATTGCTTTAGGTGATCAATAATGTTTTGGTATTGATAGCCAACCACTACAATAACCCGATCCACGCCTGCTGCGGCCATCAGCTTGATGTTATAGTCCATCAAACATGAGCCGTGGAGCGGTAGAAGGCTCTTGTTTGGAATTTCCTGATGAAACCCCTCTAGCCGCGAGCCCTTTCCGGCCGCCAAAAGAATTCCCAGCATGACATCCACTCCTTTATATGGGAATTTGGAAGATAGATAATTCAAGATTATCTGTTGTTATTTTACAAGATTTGAACTCAAAATGCAATATGCATTTGACCTATATGTAGAAAAATGTTATAATAGGAATAATCATAGAAGTGGAGCAATGGCTGATGAAGAAATTATACAATCTTCTGCTGGCACTGGCATCTACATCGCCAATGATATTAATTTTTACAGTAAATGCACAAATTGTAATTCTGCCAACCATGCAGCCATACCTATCCTATCTGCTTGTTCTTTTCTGTGTTATCCTTATCAACGCTCTCGGCATATTTTCCTTTCGTTTCCTAAGCAAAGATAGTATCGAGGGAAATTTGAAGGATCTTGAATTGGCCAATAGCAACTTTTTACCAAGTTATCTTGGCTATTTCTTTGTTGCTGTCAGCATTACGAGAATAGATACATTTCTGCTTGTTTATGGCCTAACTGTATTGTTGGTCACGCTGTCGCAGTCTATGTACTATAATCCCCTATTGCTCGTCTTTCGTTACAACTTTTACCATACAACAGATGAAAATAGCACTCGGATTTTCCTCATTACTAGAAAGAAAATTAGAACTATTCAAACAGAGGGATTTACACAATTAAGGCGTATAAACGATGTCACCTATATAGAAATATAATGTGCGGAGGAACATGGTATGGAGCACTTAATTGCCCGTATTCGTTCCATAAAGGGAACAGAAACATCAAAACTGAAGAAGGTTCTGTCGGATAAAACAATATATAAGCTAGGCGATGATTTGACATCTTTTGTCCCATACGAACCAGATCACAATTTAGATTCCGGAGCATGGTTTGGTATTGAAAGGTTTTCTGAAAAGTCGTACTTTCTGGATTGGCTTGGTCGGCCCTTTGCATCAACCGATTATGATCAGCTGTCTGCATTGGATGGAAAACGCATTGACTATATTTGTGCATACCAGGAAGGTAATATATATTGCTTTCAAAAAATAGTCAAAAGCCACTATCTTAGTAAACGGATGTTTATTTCCATTGGTGACGAATTTTCTTTAGAGTCGGACAAGATATTCTTAATTGTAAACGAAACTCCAGATGCAATTTATCTGAAAAATCAAGACACGCTACTTTTTAGATCTCTTCCAACAATCACCAGTATTTTTAAGGGAATTGATACATTGTATCGTGAGGCAACAGAGATTGAAACTGGTCAGTTTTTGTGCAAATCTTTTATTACGCTACGGGACGGATTCTCTGCACAAAAAGTCAGCAAGCCAAACAGACACAGAATCTCGATGGCCATTGAAACAATGGAAAAGTTTGATGATAAGCAACAACAAGAGGTTGTGACATATATACAAGGATATTGTCCGACGCTTTCGTATCAAAACGGAACGTTTTCTATTGGAACAGATAATGAACTCAAACTGCTCCTTTATGGAATTGAGCAACGCTACTATACTACCATTATCACAAAAGAAAAACGTTTGGCAAACTCTGTTTTAGCAATTGTATAACGAATTAACCCTGACAATAGGGACAAACAACCGCAAAGCTAATCTATGCGGTTGTTTGTCCCTATTGTTAGGTATCCGATTTCTCATTGTTTTGTAAAGAACAAACCACAAAGCCTTGGCTTTGTGGTTTGTCTTGGTGGAGATAAGCGGGATCGAACCGCTGACCTCTTGAATGCCATTCAAGCGCTCTCCCAGCTGAGCTATACCCCCCACCCCAATATTGACACTCAAAAAGTTTTTATTTCAAGCATATTTAAGAAAATTTGTGCACTTATCAGAAGAAATTGCAAGGGTCCCCTGGTCACCCGCCTACCGAGTCACCAGAAAAACACCCCTTTCAAATACTATATGATTCCTGAGATCATTGTGTTTCGGAAATCATGTGCGATTCGGCTTGGTTGACTTTAGCAACCATACCGCCATCATCGCACGACGTGCGATGATGGCGGCGAAATTTTCGAATTTTGAGGTATGTTGAAATGCATATGTGGACAGGCAGAAACAGAATCTCCATAATAAAGAAAGTTTTTAGCAGTTCAAGTATTTAATTCCTTATTTTCCTTTTGTAAAGGACAAACCACAAAGCCTTATCGTTCCGTAGGAAGAGTGGCCTCAATGCGCTTACAAACATAACTCGTTTTTTTTCTGTAAGAAAACAGGAAAATTATTAAAATAAGGATAAGGAGAACCCATTTCCAACTGCAGGAGAACCAGGGGCATATCTGAGTTAGCTTTTGCAACCCTCCTACTGCAGGAAACAGTATTGCACTAGTTAGGAGAGAACGCATATAATTATTCATCTCTGATAATGTGTCAATTTTTATATCAATTTTAGAAGCTGAAACAAAATCACTGTAAGATGCAAATTTTAGGAAACGAATCTTTTTCAAAAGTGGTTCAACGACCAAAGATCCTATTTGACTGATGATAAGCCCCATGAGATAATAAATAATCAGATACTCACCAACATTTTTAGTTGGAAAATCCAAATTGAGAAAGAACCTCAATCCTAATCCAAAGAAGGCACCTGGAAATAAATTTGTGAATATCTGATAAGAACCTAATTTTTCTATAATACTGTTCATGGGTTACCCCCTAATTCACCAGAAAGAATTATTGGAGATACTGGCTGAAAAGCCTTTTCAATAGCAGCAAGAAGTCCATTTTTCCTGTACCGATATAGTTCACGTTCTGAAAATGACGTTTGAAAGTCAAATTCTCCAAGATTTATCAGTGTTGTAGATTGTCTAAAAATTCCACAAGCATCAATCGAAAGTTCTTGCTTTGCAAACCAGAGTCGGATATTTCTATTCTGTAACAGCAATTGTGCTAAGATTTTTTTATGGGCCATACGTTCCCATATGCAGGTGTTTGCGACAACAAATGTACCCCCCGCAATTTGGGGTAAAGCACATAGCTCATAAACTTCGTAGATGTGGGCAGTGATAAAAGTTCCATCTACACCGCCTGCTGAATTACAATATAAAAAGCGTAACGTAGGGGCATGAGGTACCTGCAGAGGTGACCACGGTGAAACAGTAGCCGTTGTCACCTCTGCAATAAATGTTCTTCGTGCCTCTAATTGAGCCGTATTGACCACGATATCAGCGCCAGCGCTTACAATCCATCTCACCCAGTTTTACCCCTTGTGTTGTACTTCCTCCGCTGCCGAAACTAGATTTGGGAAGATGTACTACACCATACCTTGTATTATGTGCAGGTGTCATTTTTTCCTTTTTCATATACTCAATCAGTGCATCAGAACCTCCACTGGTTTCGCCGGATCCGGTGTTGTCGGAAACGAGGAATTGTTTCGAATAAGGCGATTTCAGATTATTGAAAATTTCCTCAGCGTTATCCAACTTACCATGATGAGGCAACTGAATGACTTGATAGATATCAAGATTGTGTAGATAAGAAGGAGAAGCATCACCGCAGAGGATAACTGTCTGTTGTCCGTCAAGAGTACATTTTAGCTGAACACTCGCTGCATTCATTACAGTTTCGCCTTCAATATGGGAAACCTCGCCATCCTCGATAGCTTTAGCAACCACTTCACTAAATTCGTCCTCTGTAGGACCAACAATCACGCATCCGGCAAAAGAAGCATTGACTTCTGCATTTTTGACAGAAAAACCAAGGGCCTCTGCCTTCTCTACAATTTCTTTGATATTGTCGAATGTTTCCAAAATGTGTTCTTTAGTGGCAGAGAGGGTTCTTCTGCTATCATCGAACTGTTTCAAAACAGTTCGGGCACTTTTTAAATAGAGAGAGGAATATAGGGTCACGTCATACTCGTTTTCGTACAGATATTCCATAAGTTCAATCATTCCATCGGTATGGTCACTATCGTTATGGGAAACAACTAGATAGATGGTAGTAATCGAACTGTTTTTCAAGAGAAATTGCTCTACAGTTTTGGCGTGCATCTTGTGTCCGCAGTCATATACGACTAATGTTGTTGCATCGTGGAGCAAAATGCAGTCACCATAACGAGTATCTGTGTCATGATTGTAGTGACTTAGGGCTTGCAGTTTCATAAAATCCTTTCCGCAGCTAGAGCAAGAGGTCCGCCGCTTATGTTTTATTTTACAAGGGATTAGCACACCGAGGCCTCGACTGCTAACGCTACTGACAGTATACACCGCTCTTTTCCGCCTGTCAAGAATAGATTTTGTGATTTTGAGATTTTTTCACAAAATCAGAAAAAATAATCCAAGAGAGTTCTAATAGAAGGTTGACAAAAGCGATAAAATCACTTATATTAAACGATGAAAGGTTGGGGGTGAGGTTTTGCTATCAAAATTCAAAGTAAGTAACTTTCTCTCTTTTGATGATGAACAGACCTTTTCTATGGAAGCGGGAAAGGTCCGGAGCAATATTAATCGTATCTATACTGACAACAATACAAAACTGCTGAAGTTTATGGCAATTTATGGGGCTAACGCCTCGGGAAAATCTAATTTAGTGAGTGCATTTAATTTTGCTCAAATGGCTATAATAGGTGGAATTCCTACAAGGGCTTATGGCTACTATTGTAAATTGAATGAGGCAAACAAGACAAAAGTTTCTCATTTTGAATTTACAATTATTTTGGACCACAACAAATATGTTTACGGTTTTGAAGTTATTATCAGTAGCGGAAGCTTTGTATCTGAGTATCTAAAGCTAGTTAAATACGGAAATACTCATAAAACCATCTTTTCTAGGAATGTTCTGTCTGGAGAGTATGTAGTAGACGAATACTTTAAAAATGCAACAATTAACGAGAGGTTAAAAATTTATATAGAAGATATCAAAAATGACAGCTCAATCCTGTTTTTACGTATGATGAACCAGAACAAGGAATCGCTGTATGAAGCTGAACCGGAAATTATTGTCTATAAGCGAATATTTAATTGGGTAAAATACAATTTGAGCGTAAATTATCCGGATAGTCCTATTACAAATTATTCCTACCTCATAGATGGTTCGGGGGTGGAGCAAGTTGGAAAGCTACTATCTGCGTTTGGAACTGGGATTGCTGAATTTGCTGTTGCAGATATTCCCATCGAAAAGGCAACTATTAAGATTCCAAAGGAAATCATGGAAGATATTATTGAGAATTTGACTGAACAGCAAAAGAGATATGAGAAACACGGAATTCACAAAACTCCTGCAATAATGTTACGGTCTTCGGAAGATAATTCTATGTTTATTATCCAGCTAATTGATAGTAATGTGCAGTGTAAAACGTTAGAATTTAAACATCGGGCCACAGATGCCATTTTTTCTATTGATGAGGAGTCTGATGGAACAATTCGTTTGCTGGATTTGGTTGAAGTCTTACTAAGTGAAGATGCCGGGAAAGTGTATATTATTGACGAAATCAATCGACGTTTTCATCCGTTGCTGACTTGCAAATTTGTTGAGGAATATTTGAGACTAGCAGCAGAGAGGAATATACAACTTATTGTTACAACTCATGAATCTAAACTGATGGATTTTGATTTATTGCGAAAAGATGAGATTGGATTTGTTGATAAAGGTGAAGATGGAAAATCGACTATTTTTTCATTAGATTCTTTTGGGGAGCGTTTTGATAAAAAGGTATGTAAAGCATATTTAAATGGGGCCTATGGAGCAATTCCTAAATTTTCGCTAAAATAGCATCAGGTGACTAAAATTGCAAAGGAACAGATGTGCAAACCCGCACATCTGTTCCTTGTATCTGATCTGACAGGTATCCAACTTCTCTTTTTGTATAGAAAAACAGACCACGAGGTTTGGCCTCGTGGTCTGTTTTTTGGTGGAGATAAGCGGGATCGAACCGCTGACCTCTTGAATGCCATTCAAGCGCTCTCCCAGCTGAGCTATACCCCCATATTCAATTCCTAGGTAACTTTTCCGGCTTAATACCTGGTGTTTTGCTATCGAACCGCGCTAATTGTAGAACAAAATTCTAAAAATGTCAAGTGAAGTTTTTGCGAATTTTTTGGTCAAATTCGGGGGCGTTTTACTGGTGACTTGCCCTCCCAGCTGAGCTATACCCCCACATATAAAGAAACAACTATTCAATTTTGAAATGTTTCCGTACAAACACACAGCCCCGTATTTCACTTTTCCGGTTATGCTGTGCCTCTGTCCTGGCCATCAATCCGCCGGAACATTTGCTAGTATAGCAGGATGGCAGCAGGTTGTCAACAGAAATTTTTCATTTCTTCCAAAATTTTTGATCCTCTATTTGGACCTATTTTAAAATGTGTCCACATAAGACAGGCGCAGAACCCACTCCTGCAATTTTGAACTTTCCCATCCGGCGTTCTCAGCTTGACCTTCTTATCGGAATAGGGTAGAATATCTCTGTAATTTTTCCCTCCGATTTACAGCGGAGGGCTGCTGCCGCCAAACGGCAGCAGCTTTGAGGAGGTGCGGCATGCCCAGTATTTCGGTAATTGTCCCCGTCTATCAGGCACAGGAATTCCTGGCGGCGTGTGTGGAGAGCGTGACGTGCCAGACCTTTTCCGACTGGGAGCTGCTGCTGATTGACGACGGCTGTACGGATCGTTCCCCCGCCATCTGTGACAGTCTGGCCGCCGCAGACCACCGAATCCGGGCACTCCACCAGCCAAAAAATGCCGGCGTCAGCGAGGCCCGCAACCGGGGGCTGCAGGAGGCCCGGGGGGAGTATGTGGCCTTTCTGGATGCGGACGACCGTCTGGAGCCCCAGGCTCTGGAGATTTTGTGGAACCTGCGGGAGCACAGCGGGGCGGACAGCTCCGCCTGCGCCCACCGGAACCTGTACCCCGGCGGCGGTACTTCTACCGAGACGGTACTGCCCGCCGGAATCTACGACCGGACGGGCATTTTGGAGGGAATTGTCTATCCCCTGCTGGGAGACCGTCTGGCGCAGCCCGTCTTCAACGGCTTTATCTGGCGCTATCTCTTTTCGGCACAAATCCTCCGCGATGCCAGGATTACCTTTGAGGGCGCCTATCTGGAGGACGAGATTTTTTTGATGGAATACTTCTGCAACGCCCAAAAGCTGGCCGTAACAGAAGAGCCCCTCTACCGTTATCTGCTCAATCCTGCCTCTGCTACCCACAAATACATGCGGGATTTCCAGCAGGTTTTTGCCCGTTTTATGGAGCGCAAGGAGGCCCTGGTCCTGCGGTATGGGTTGGAAGCCGCCCGTCCCCAATGGCGCGAAAACTCTAACTGGGCAGGGCTGCTGATCGCCATTGGCAACGAATATGCCCGCGGAAACCCCAAGACGCTAACCGAAAAGCAGCAGGCAGTGGAGGCACTATGCGCTGCGCCGGAGATGGCAAAAGCCATCGGGACCCTGATTCCCACAGGCATGAGCCGCAACAAGCAGCTGACGGCATGGCTGGTGCGGGGCGGGCACTTCTCTCTGCTGACTCAACTGTACCGCCTGAAAAATCGGGCCTAGGCCCTGATGAAAAATACCAGGCTGCCGCGAAAAGGCCAAATCTTAAGAAGCGAGGATACTTTTATGACCCTGATACAGGAGAGCTGCGTATACCGCCTGTTCCTGGCCCTGGCATCCGCCTATGAGTGCAGTGCTCTGCACCGCCTGCTGGCTCTCCTGGGCCGCTGGTGCAACTGCCAGATTAACGAGAGCGCTGTCCTGCGCCCGCTGTGCCGGGAGGGTGTGGTTGCCCGGGCCTGGCCGGACAGCCTTCTCTGCCGCCTGCTGTCCTTTTTGGTAAATCTTCCCGGCTGGCTGCTGCACAAGCTTTACAATGCGCTGCCTCTGACCTTTGAGGACAGCTTCTTTACCCGCCTGGTATTTGCCATGGGCCAGGAGACTGCCGTGGCCCAGTCCTGGCTCATCATGCTGCTGTGGATCATCCCGTTCACCTATTGGAACAATGCATACAGTCTCATAGGCTTTGCCCTGCTGCTGGCAATGTTTTATGCCGGAGCCATGGGCCAGGCAGATTTCCGCCTGGATATGGCGGCGGTAGGCTTTTACCCGGTGGTACTGTTTGGCACCGCATTTTTAGGTGTGATTTTCTCCTACGCGCCCTCGCTGTCCCTGCGGTTTTTGTTCTATCATGTCTCAGCTGCCCTCTGTGTACTGGTAACGGTCAGCGCCGTCCGCCATGTGGAGGATTTAAAGCGCCTCCTGGCTGGCGGCGCGGTGTGCGTGCTGGTGTCCTCGGCCTACGGCGTGTTTCAGCGCATCCAGGGCGTGGAGGTCAACCGCTCCTACGTGGATCTGAAGGTCAACGCCGGGATGCCTGGCCGGGTGGAGTCCTTCTTCGACAACGCCAATACCTTCTGCGAGGTTCTGCTGCTGCTGCTGCCCCTGGTGGCCGCGCTGGTCCTCTGTTCCAAGCACCTGTACAGCAAGCTGATGGCCGGCGGCATTCTGGTCCTGGGCGTGGCCGCCGCGGGCATGACCTACTCCCGGGCCAGCTGGGTGGGGCTGGCCTGCGCCATGGCGGTGTTCGTGTTTTTGTGGCGGCCCAGGCTGATCCCCCTGTGCGCGGCGCTGTGCGCGCTGTGTATTCCGCTGCTGCCTGCCACCATCTGGAACCGCATTCTGACCATCGGCAATTTCTCGGACTCCTCCACCCTCAACCGGATTCCCACCCTGCTGGCGGCGCTGGAGATGATCCGCAGCCGCCCCGTCCGGGGCATCGGCCTGGGGGCCATGGTGCCCAAGGCCTTCGCCGCCGACTGGAACCTCTACCACGCCAACTTTCCCTACGTCCACTCCCACAACTTCTACCTGGAGGTCTGGCTCCAGACGGGGCTTCTGGGCGTGGTGAGCTTCGTGGGGGCCATGCTGTGGAACATCAAGCAGGCGGCCCGCACGGTGCGGCACTGCGGCCCCTCCGCCGCCCGCACCATCACCTGCGCCGCGGCGTCGGCTCTGTGCGGAGCTATGGTCTGTGGTCTGGCGGACTACCTGTGGCACTACCCAAGGGTAATGGTCATCTTCTGGTTCGTCTTCGCCGTGGCCCTGGCGGGCACAAAGCTGTGCATTCAAACCGGGAAAAAATCCGGTCTCCGGACTTGACTTTGGGTCCAAAACCTGTAAAATAGAATGGGTCGGGGCAATTGTGCCCCGACCTGTACCCTTTAGCGTTTTCCCGGATTACTTTTAGCCGGGGCGGTGAAAAATGAATAACCGGGTGCAGCGCAGTTGGTAGCGCGGATAGCTTGGGAGTAGGAGGCTTGGGTTTAAGCCAGGGCGCTTGAAAGGCCCGGAAACCATTGGGACATGAGGGATTGCAGGGGTTCCCGTCTTGCCGGTAATCGGTCAAAAACCGGCGTTGACCACATGTGTGACCACAGTTGAAAAATTCAATATCCGGGTGTAGCCTATCGGTTAGGCACTTGGTTTGGGAGCTGGAGGCTTGGGTTCGGGCCGGGGTTCTTGGAAGGCCAGGAAACCATTGGGACACATGGGACGACGGCATTTTTCCTCTCGCCAGTAATTGGTCAAAAATCGGCGTTGACCACATGTTTGACCACAGTTGAAAATTTGATATCCGGGATTAGCGCAGTTGGTAGCGCGGGTGGTTTGGGACCATCAGGCCGGGAGTTCGAGTCTCCCATCTCGGACCAAAAGCCCTTGAAATCGCATGATTTCAAGGGCTTTTCTTTGTTTATGGCGTGTTAAAATTCGCCTGGCCCAACTCAACATTTGTACAGAATTCCCGCACAACCTATCCCCTCTTCAGGATCGCGTCCAGATCCTGCTCCGGCGAGGTGATGGGCTGCAGGCCATAGGTGTCCACCAGGACCTTTGCGACGGTCTTAGAGAAGAACGCGGGGAATGTGGGCCCCAGATACATATTTTTGATCCCGAGGGACAGCAGCGTCAGCAGGATGCAGACGGCCTTCTGCTCATACCAGGAGAGGACCAAGGTCAGCGGGAGCTCGTTGACCGTGCAGCCGAAGGCATCTGCCAGGGCCAGGGCCACCTTGATGGCGCTGTAGGCGTCGTTGCACTGCCCCATGTCCAGAATGCGGGGCAGGCCGTCGATCTCGCCCAGATCCAGGTCGTTGAAGCGGTACTTCCCGCAGGCCAGGGTGAGGACCAGCGAGTCCATGGGCGTCTGCTTGACGAATTCCGTGTAGTAGTTTCTGCCGGGATGGGCCCCGTCGCAGCCTCCCACCAGGAAAATGTGCTTGATGGCCCCCGATTTGATAGCGGAGATCACCTTTTCCGCATTGGCCAGCACCGCTCCGTGGGCAAAGCCAGTGGTCAGCATGTGACCTCCGTTGATGCCGCTCATACTGCGGTCGTGGTCATAGCCGCCCAGAGCGAGAGCGTGCTCGATCAAAGGAGTAAAGTCCTTGTGCCCCTGTTCGTCGCCCGTAATATGGGTCATGCCCTCATAGCCCACCACAGAGGTGGTATAGATCCGGTCCGCGTAGCTGGGACGGGGCGGCATCAGGCAATTGGTGGTAAAGAGCACGGGAGCCGGGATGTCCTCGAACTCCGTCTGCTGGCTCTGCCACGCCGTGCCGAAGTTTCCGGCCAGATGGGGGTATTTCTTCAGCTCCGGATATCCGTGGGCGGGCAGCATTTCACAGTGGGTGTAGATGTTGATCCCCTTGCCCTGGGTCTGCTCCAGAAGCTCGTGCAGATCCTTCAGGTCATGGCCCGATACCACAATGAAGGGCCCCTTTTTGATATCCACGTTGACCCTGGTGGGCACCGGTGTGCCAAAGGTGCCGGTGTTTGCCTCGTCCAGAAGCTCCATGCACTTCAGGTTGACCTGTCCGAACTCCATGATCAGGGCCAGCCACTCCTCTACCGAGTGTTCCCGGTTGATCTCATAGAGGCCCCGATAAAACCACTCCGTCACCTCGTCGTTCTCATAGCCCAGGTTCATGCAGTGGTGGGCATAGGCGGACATTCCCTTCAGGCCGAACAGCAGCGTGGAGCGCAGGGACACCGTGTCGGTATCGCCCTTCCAGAGGTCGATGACATCTCCGTCATACCCGCCCAGGTTCTGCTCTTCCGCTGTGATACGCCCATTAAAGCTCCGAATGGATTCGTTGTCGAAGTTGACATTGGTCAGCGTGGTAAAGAGCCCATCCACCATCAGCCGGGCGGCCGTATGGGTGCGCTTTCCACTCTGCACCGCGGCCGAGGCAAGGCGGATCAGCCGGCAGACCAGCTCGTCCTGAAGTCCGGCGGTTTCCGGCTGCTTGCCGCACACCCCGATCCGGACACACCCCGTGTTGCCTGCCGCCTGCTGACATTGAAAACAAAACATATTCGGCATATTGATCATGATCCTCCAGTCCTCTGGCTTCACCATTTTGGCAAGAAAAATTTGCTGTTTCATATGGTTTCCATAGATCCGGGTAAATATACAGATCTTCATTTTCGGCGGAAGCAGGAACGGCCCATGCTCTTTTGGTTGCGGTCCTGGAAATTGTCTGGTATAATCGCATCTATGAAAGAGAAAGTATTTCAGCTCAAGCGCTTCCACTGGCGGCTGTGGATCGCCCTCTGTTCCCTTGCGCTCATTCCTGCCGTCTATCAAACCATCCGGACCTTCCTGATCTCCGCCGGCAGTCAAAGCGAGGC